>Ga0157371_10000196_pt1 | contig 89174 bp, 87 predicted proteins | sample C45metaG_FD_113462 | JGI IMG/M metagenome (GOLD analysis project Ga0157371, IMG submission 113462) | Corn rhizosphere microbial communities from Kellogg Biological Station, Michigan, USA - C4-5 metaG | ecosystem: Host-associated > Plants > Roots > Rhizosphere > Soil | place: USA: Michigan...
ATGTCGTCTGTGTCCGGCCACTTGGCGTAAATAGCATGACTAGATTGGTCGACACGCAACCACGAGGTTGGCCACAAAAACCTGCACGACTTTTCCGTCCTGATTCAGCGTCGTTGTGCGCAAATTGATCAACCCTTTGTTCCGGTCGCGACTTCGACGGACGCACCTCCAGGACCTCGCTTTCCACGCGCAACTCATCGCTGGGGTGTCTTTCAGCGAACCGCCATACGTGCCGAACGAGGTTCGGACCGGAGTGCAGAGAACAATGTCAGGCTTGCTCATGTGGACTCCTCGGCGAAGGTACAGGGACATCGAAGATCAGGCAGGTCGTGGTGGCGTGCGCGTAAAGCATCCCATCAGGGCCGACGATCCGTCCCTCAGCTGTGGCGACCTGGCGCCCGACATGAATCACCTTGCCCTCGGCACGCACCAGCGGCACCGCATCGGTCAAGGCACGTACAACATTGAGCTTGAGTTCAAGCGTGGTGTAGCCCTTGCCGACAGCCAGGGTCGTATGCACGGCGCAGCCAACCGCCGAATCCAGCAGCGTGGCGAACCAGCCTCCGTGCACGGTGCCCAAAGGGTTGTAATGCCTGCGCCGGGGCTGACCTTGAAAGACAGCGACGCCGGGCTCCATGTGGATCGGTACAAAGTCGAGGGTGTCGCCGATGGGCGGAGGTGGCAACTCCCCGGCAAAGATCGCCTCGAAGACGCCCATCCCCGTGCGAGTGAAAGCCTCCCCCCTGGGCATCACATCAGTTGCCTGAAGGCGAGCACGGACGGCCTGCTCCTCTTCAATCCATTGAGCAATAACTTGATCGACGGCCATCGGTGTCTCCTTTCTCATTATACTTGCATATACAATTGTTGTACCTACAATATGTATCATGAAAATTACGACCAAGCCACAGGGCTGCACCAACCTGAAGATTCGCCAGCTCGATCGCATGGTGACGCGTTTCTACGATCGCCATATCGCCGAGTCCGGATTGAAAAACACGCAGTACGCATTGTTGTCACACGTAGTCAAACTGGGACCCATTCGTCCGATTGACCTGGCCAGACGAATGCAGATGGAGGCTTCGACATTGACGCGAAATATGCAGCCCCTAGTCGCTCAAGGCTGGTTGAAGATCGGCGCAGGTGGAGACGCGCGTAGCCGCCTTGTAGAAGTGACCCAGGCAGGGCAAGCAAAGCAAGCCGAAGTGCAACGAGCCTGGAAAGAGGCGCAATTGGCACTCAATGAGCGGCTCGGCGTGCATCGCGTCGCGGAGCTGCATGAGTTGCTTGATGCCTGCATCGAGTGTCTGGACGCTGATCCCGATGCCAGCATGGGAAATTAAACTTTTTTGAATGCCAGTGGCCGAGGCATGTTTGTAGTGCACGCAATAAAGACTGAACGGATGCCTTAACGTCGACGGGCGAAAGAGAATTCTTCCTGCTCAACAGCTCTGTGCAAAGCGTCGCCTCTAACGAAGCCCTGGCCCAAGCCAGTTGAAAGCCGACCGAAGCCTGGGATCAGGAACGCACCGCGACGATCATTTCATCGAGCGTGGGCGGCTTTAGCGCGATTGCCGACGCTGTGCGCAACACCGATGCGCACGGCCCGCGTCGATTGTCACCGTTCACTGCACCTGCCTTGATCGCCAACATGGCAGCTGGGCATGTCTCCATTCAGCATGGTTTCAAAGGACCTCTCGGCGCGCCCGTGACAGCCTGTGGTGGCGGAAGCAAAGAGCAGCGAGGGCAGTGCGCTATGTAAGGTGGTTACCACAGCAGATGAACTCCTATGGAGATTCGTTTTATGCAGAGTCGATGGGTACTGATCCGTCAGGCGCGACGAATGAGGCTTCTGCGGGGCGCGGGACAGATCTTTGCGCAGATCGGTTTTGAACGCTCCAGCATGAATGTTATCGCTGAGGTATGCGGCGTAACGAAGGCGACTGTCTACGCTCATTTTTGGCAGCAAGGCAGGGTATTGAAGGCAGTTGTAGAGCAGTGGCTGGATGAAATGCCAAAGTCAGCGTTGCCATCTCCTAATGAAGGGGGGCTGGGCAAGCGACTGAGTGATGTGGTGCGGGAATTGCTGCTGCAAGCAGAACATCCTTCGTCGGTTGCACTTGCCCAAATGTTGAGACATTCGACTTCAGTGCCAACACCTGTTCTAGAGCGGTGGCGGCAGCGTCGTTCTTTACAACGGCGTGTGCTCACTACCTGTTCGACCCGGACTTCTGCAACGTGGCCTCGGGCTGGAAAAAAGGCATTGTCGAAAAGAACGTACAGGACAGTCGACGGCGCATCTGGCTCGATGCTCAAAACTGCATGTTCCATACCTTCGAGGAGCTAAACGTCTGGCTTGGCCAACGCTGCCGTGCGCTCCGGGGCGAGATGCTGCATCCGCAGTACAACGGTTTGACGGTGGCAAAAGACCTAGAGCTGGAGCGGGTCGAAATGATGCCGATGCCGACGGCGTTTGTGCGGTGTCCACGATGCCTTTTCGGTTTCGTCCTGCCGGTGATGCTTTCGTCTGGCTGAGTAATGCCTGGGAAAACCTTTACTAGAGCGGCTCAGCGACGCCGTTAACGGCGGCACCGGGATCGTGGGCGTGTTCGCAAACACCCCCCCGATCACTATTCGACTGACGTAACAATCCCACTGAATCGGAGCCACGAGCGATGCGTACATTGACCCTCCACCCCTCGATTGATTTGGTGGCCAGGTAATCTGCGGACCAGCTGTCGCCTATGGTCAACCACACGATAAACCAGATGGCCACATTCCTGCTAAATACCCACGACTCCCTGGTGCATGATCTCGTTGCAGCGCCCGTGGAAGAGATCAGCGTAGCAGGCGGGTGCTATTCCCGTTCAAGCTGCCGGCAGTATGGTGCTGTCATCGATCAAACCATTTCAATCTAATGAACACTGCTCGTCGTATCCCGCAAAAATAAATACCGATCAAGATCCTGCTGAAACGAAGTTTCAAAAAATGGAATGTACTTTCGCCCTGACGTACCAATTGCCGTCTGACGACAACGATATGGATACTGATGATTGCACCTGTCTCGGCATCGCTCGCGAGAGTTGGCTGGGCTGGAACAGGGAGGGCACTAACTACCACATCACCAACCGCCGGCCATGATGGTTGCGAGTTTGTTTTTAGCGTTCGCTCTGCTTAAATTTGATCTGATTGTTTGATGATTAAGGCGGATGCGCTCATGAGTATTTTGACTGGTTGGGAGCCCACTTTTCTCAAAAAAGTGGGCTGTCTTTCGTCCTACCAACCTAACTGTTTATTGAAGCCAAGCGCGTCGTAGTAGTCATGTTGTGTCACGATTTTTCCGTCCTTCAGCCGAATGAAACTGACGCCCTTAAACGTCAGTGGACGGTTAGTCGCTGGCGTCTCCGGACTCCAGGCACCTGTATTTTTCCCTGAGAACTCCCATTCGAATGCGATGTTTTCACCGCTGACGATAGGCTCTCCGATCATCCGCCAATTCAAATCAGGCACAGCTTGGATAAAAACCTTAATTACATTGTCACGGGCTGCTTCACGACCAATCTGAGGCGTTCCCACCGAAGAGTCGAGAAACTCCACATTATCTGCGAAGTAGCTGGCGGCTTCGTCGGGTTTGTGGTTGTTCCAAGCCTGCATGTAAGTTTTAATCACCTGTTCAGTGTTCGGGCTAGCAGCAGTGCTAAACTGACTGGCTAGCACGAAAATCATCGCCACTATTATTGAGTAAAAATTACGATAGATCATATTTTAGCCCTCTGAGGTATTGTGTCATGCGTGTTTTTTCAATTGAGAAATCAAGACTGATCTAATTTTTCCAAGCGTCAGAAGACGGAGCATTACTTCGCTCGTACGGGCGGAAAATAAGCATGTAGGCAAGTCCAGCAAAAATCACAATGGCGCCAACCAGCATAATTCCGTAGTTTACGTACCAAGGAGCTTCAGGGGCTCGTGGCCACGACATATTCACGATCGCAAACAGTCCATACAGCAATGCTACGATGTTTACAATCCAGCCCCAACCGCCGAGCGTAAATTGTCCCTTTGGTTTCCAACCGCGAATACGAGCGTAAAGTGCCGCGCTTACGATCATCTGAAATGAGAGATAGATACCAATGGCAGCGAAGCTAACCACCAGCGCGATTGCGTTCTGCAGGTAAAATCCTACGCAAACGATAATTGCGGGAAGAACTCCGCATACTATTAGTGCTGCGGTGGGTACATGTGTAGTTGGAGAAAGTTTCTTGAGAAGTCCACTTCCCATCATCATCTCGTCACGGGCATAACTATAGAGAAGCCGACTCGCGGATGCCTGCAGACTGAGGACGCAAGAGACAAACGATACTGCGATCACTGCCATGACAATACGAGCGCCTGTTGGGCCGAAAGCACTCCCAAAAATCGTAGTCATGGGATCTTTATCAGTGCCAGAGATTACGGCACGAATATCCGGAACGGCCAAGATCAGCGCTAATGCCGCGAACATCGATGCTGCACCACCGATCCAGATCGTCATACGCATTGCTTTTGGAACTTGGCGGCTGGGATTGGGAGTTTCCTCAGCTACGTCGCCGCAGGCTTCAAAACCGTAATATAGGAACATCCCGGCAAGCGCAGAAGTAAGGAATGCAGGCCAATAAGCCCCATCGATAGAGATGTCGAAGGTGTCGAAAAGTACGCTAATGGGCTGATGGCGTTCGAATATAAGTAGATAGCCGCCAATCAATATAGCGCCAACCAGCTCACAGATGAAGCCAAACATGGCCACTCGAGCCAAGAGCTTTGTCCCGCTCAGGTTCAGCATTGTCGCGACACTGGTCAAGATCAACGCGACAATCGTGTTGGTGACAGGCGTTGATTCAAATCCGAGTAGACTCGCAATATAGGGGCCTGCACCTAAGGCCACAGCTGCTACGGTTACACAAAGTGAAATTGCATAGAGCCAACCGACCATCCAGGCCCATTTCTTACCCACCAACCGGCGCGCCCAAGGATAGACGCCGCCGGAGATAGGATACTGGGAGACCACTTCACAGAAGATCAGGCACACCAGCATCTGCCCTATGCCAACGAGCAGATACGACCAAAACATGGGCGGCCCACCGGCTGCCAGGCAGAGGCCGAAAAGTGTATATACACCTACTACAGGCGAAAGATAGGTGAACCCTAAAGCAAAATTTTGCCAGAGACTCATGCTTCGTTCAAAGTTCGAACTGTATCCAAGCGCTCTTAGTTGCTCGGCGTCTTGATCGAGTGTCGTATTTGGATTCAATGAGCTATTCATTGAGCGCCTTTTTATTGTGATGTTTGTGAATGGGCGGGGCTAAAGGTCCCGCCCATTGGTTAAGTCAGAGCTGAATCCAGGTTGCCTTTATCTCTGTGTATTTATCCAATGCATGGAGAGATTTATCGCGGCCATTACCCGACTGTTTGAATCCGCCGAAAGGAGCAGTCATGTCACCACCGTCGTATTGGTTTACCCATACGCTTCCCGCGCGTAGAGCGCGGGCAGTACGATGCGCCTTGGAAAGATCACGTGTCCAAAGGGCGGCAGCGAGTCCATAACATGTGTCGTTTGCGATGGAAATCGCTTCAGTAACGGTGTCGAACTCGATTACCGAAAGTACAGGCCCGAAAATTTCTTCCTGCGCAATTTTCATCGCATTGGTCACACCGTCGAACAGCGTAGGCTCAACGTAGGTACCACCAGTCTCTTCCAGGACTCGCGCACCTCCAGTAAGTATGCGTGCGCCGGCAGACTTACCTGCTTCGATGTAGCTCAGCACCTGTTCCAGATGACGGCTGTCAACAAGTGCGCCAACGTTAGTTTCCGGGTCGAGCGGATTGCCTGGCTTCCAGGATTTCATCGCTTCCACGACCATTGGCAGGAATTGAGACTTGATGGACTTCTCAACAAGCAAGCGCGACCCGGCTGTGCACACTTCGCCCTGGTTAAAAGCGATAGCTCCAGCCGCGGCCTGGGCAGCAGCCTCGAGATCCGGTGCGTCCGCAAACACAATGTTTGGGCTCTTGCCACCTGCTTCCAGCCATACCCGTTTCATATTCGACTGACCAGAATAGATCAGCAGCTGCTTCGCAATTTTGGTCGAGCCGGTAAATACGATGGTGTCGACGTCCATGTGTAGCGCGAGTGCTTCCCCGACGGTATGGCCGTAACCGGGCAACACGTTGAGCACGCCATTTGGCAGGCCCGCTTTGATGGCGAGTTCAGCAATTCGTATCGCAGTCAGCGGTGAGCGTTCCGACGGTTTGAGAATAACGGAGTTACCCGTTGCCAGGGCAGGGCCCAACTTCCAGCTCGCCATCATCAGCGGGAAGTTCCACGGCACGATCGCTGCGACGACACCGATTGCTTCGCGGGTGACAAGTCCCAACTGATTTTCAGGGGTGGGCGCGACTTCGTCGTAAATCTTGTCGATTGCCTCAGCACTCCACCGGATAGCGTCAATGGTTCCAGGCAGATCGACTGCAAGGCCATCACTGATCGGCTTACCCATGTCCAAGGTCTCTATCAAAGCGAGCTCATTGGCGTGCTCTTCAATCAGGTCGGCAAATCGAGCCAGAACAGCCTTGCGCTCAGCGGGTGGGCGCTTCGACCAAACCCCTGATTCAAAAACCTTGCGAGCATTATCGACAGCAAAATCAGCATCGGCTGCGGTACAGCTGGCTACGTGAGCCAAAAGCCGGCCGTCGATAGGGCTTCGACACTCAAATGTTTCCCCGCCAATGGCTGCAACGTAACGGCCGTTGATAAATGCGCGACCTTCGATGCTCAGCTCAAGCGCTTTGGCTTCCCAGTCTGACCGGCTCAGCAAGCTCATGAAATGCTCCTTAGTTATGGTTAGTGGAGTGATTTATACCTATGGAACCATATTGTTATAGTTCTGGATAGATCTAAGGTGGCTGAATTACTGGGAATAAAACGATTTATTATTCGATTTACGACTAAAAAAGCTCCTGGATGCGCGCCGAAAAGAATATAAACTACAGTTTCATAGTTTTTATGCGGCTGGCTTCGCGCAGCTTGGGAGACGCTAGGTACAGAGGTTTCTTGAGACCGACGTCGGATTTGATTCATTTACAACAGGAAGGAAAAGCGCAGCCCGTCACTCGTCAATTAATCGAGATGGTCGAGATTGGGCTACTGGCAGAGGGGGAGTAGTTGACTGACGAGACCGTTTTAGCCGGTCAGTTTGGCGTTGCTCCAGTCACGTTGCGCGAAGCGCTCTCGATCCTCGGATCACAAGGCATAATCGAGACTGGAAGGGGGCGACATGGGGGATGCTTTATCTGCGCCCGACCCGCTGCAACCGAAGATGAGCCGTGCGCGCCTACGTGGCATCACTACCACTGCCACATCGTCGAGACGGGCAGCGAGTCCTAGCGCCTGCTGTTGGTTGTGATGAAACAAGAAGCGACGCCTCAGCGCCTTGGCGCGCTCATTTCGCGAGACTGCCCCGTGGAAGGAACAGCCCCAGCGCGATAAGGCAGGCTGTCGTCTGGACTCCGCCCAGTGTCGTGACCGGCGCAAACGTCAGCACCGAGACCAGCCAGGTTGTCAGTGCAGCCGCTCCCATGGAAACAAAGCCCAGCAGGGCGGAAGCCATCCCGGCTTCCTTGCCGAAAGGTCCCATGGCGATGGCCGTGCCCAGCGGATTGGCCAGGCCCATGCCCCAAAGAAACGAGATCATCGATAGGGCATACCACCCAAGGCTCGGATCGGCCGGACCTGCGAGGAGCAGCGCTCCGCCCGTCATGGCACAGGCAATGCCCAGCGTGGTAATGAGTCTTGGGCCGTAACGGTGTGCCAGGCGCGGGGCCGCCATGCCGGCTGCAAACACAACGAATACCGTGCAGGCGAAGTACAGGCCGGTCTGCAACGACGTCAGGCCGATCCCTTTCATCAGGATAGCGGGGGCGGCGGCGAACGACGCGAACAGTCCGCTCATCAGCAGGCTCATTGAAAGGGCCGGCAGGATGAAGCGCTTATCCAGTATCAACCGCCGATAGGCGAGCACCACGCTCTTGAGTGAATGCGGCGCGCGACGGTCGGCGGGATGAGTTTCTCCCAGGCCGCGCACGTAGAAGAAGGCGAGCGCAACGGCGGCCAATCCCACCAGGATAAAAATCGCGCGCCATCCGAGTGTGACGGACAGCAGGCTGCCCGCCAGTGGCGAAAAACCTGGCGCAGCAGCGGTGGCGATCATGGTCAGTGACAAGGCGCGAGCGAGCGCCTCTCCTTCAAACAGATCCCGTGCAATTGCGCGCGACAGCACTGAGGCGGCGCACACGCCCAATGCCTGGATGACGCGCCCTGCAATCAGCGCATCGAGGGTGGTGGCGAGGCCTCCGATGACGGTGCCCACCACGAAGATCGCAAGCCCGCCCAGCACCAGCTTCTTGCGCCCATAGCGGTCAGCCAGTGGCCCGACCACCAACTGGCCCAGTGCGAAGGTGATGAAGAAGCTGGACAGCGTCAGGCCAAGCGCGCGAGCGTCCACCCCCAAGTCTTCACCGATGAGGGGGAACGCTGGGAGGATGATGTTTGTGGAGAGCATGCCGATAGCAGCCAGGCCAGCCAACAGCGCCACGATTTTCCCGGTCAATGGCTGGATGGCCTGGGCCGGGGCATTTACAAAAGTTGTCGTCATGGATTTACATCCCTTGGCGCTTATAGACACGGTAACCGTGGAATGGACTGTCAGGTGGACGTCGGCCCGGACTCTTGCTACTGAGTATTATGACTGTCATATTTTCGGCCAAGCATGATGATCATCATGATATTCGTCAAGCCAAAATATTGAGGTCCACCGATGAGATATCCCTCAAGCCAGACGGCAGAGCGGCGAGAGAAAATCCTTGAGGAGGCCTTCCGGCTGTTTCGCAGTAAGGGCATCGCAGGGACGAGTATTGCGCAGGTTATGAAGGCATCGGGACTGACTCATGGCGGGTTCTACACACACTCCTGCATTTCATACCACCGTTCTCAGGCCATTCCCAGGCTGAGACAGCGTCAGATAACGGCTCTAGGTCAGGATATCCAAAATCGGCAGGCGTACGGTCTGGTAGACTTTGACCTAACGCGACGCGGGTAATTCTGCAATAACCTGGGCAAGCCAATCTCTGGATGCGCTGCCCGAAGCTCTTCTATGCCATCCCATCACCACGTTGAAATTTAGGGACAACATGTCTATATCGATAACCTGGAAACCCCCGACGGCAGCAATGGCCGAGGGTACGAAGGCGACCGTGTCATTCACGTGCATAAATGCTTGCAGAGACGTGTAGCAGGGCAAAGTGGCAATCACGGTGCGGCTGACGACTTGGGCGCTAAGGAAATCATCCACTCGGCTCCCCAGATTGCCTACGCCACTGGCGAAATCCACATGAGGATGGAAGGACACATCCGCCAGCGCCTGTATCTGCCGAGGCAACGGCGAACCTTGCCGAGCGACGCAGCAGTAGTGGTCACGTCTCAGTGTATTGCGTACCAGTCCTGGATCGACGTAGTCAGAAAAACCAATCACCAGGTCAGCCTCTCCTTGCGCCAGTGTCTTGGCATGCTGATCGGGACTGAAGTCAATGACTTCAAGTTTCACCCCGGGCGCGCGTTCGCGCATGAGCAACGAAAGCGATGGGATCATAGACAGTTGCGCATATTCATTTGCGATGACCCTGAATACGTATTCACTCGATGCAGGATCGAATGGGAATGAATTGAAGATGCCGTCGACCTCTTCAACTATTTTCTCGAATTTAGCCGCGAGGTCGTACGCATAGTCGGTTGGCTGTAGGCCTGCGCTCTGGCGCAGGAACAGCTCATTGGGAAACACTTCACGCATGCGCTTGAGATAGTTGCTAACCGCCTGTTGAGATATCTCAAGCCGCTCGGCAACGCGAGAAACGTTTTTCTCTCGCACGAGATGCAGTAAAACCCGCATGTGCCTGATATCGATTTTCTCAATCATTTTTGTTGTATCTCATACAAAGCGGTCGTGATTTTTATTGTATCAGTGAGCGCCTAGAGTATCGCCTTCTTAAGGTTTAATGAGGCATTGCTATGAAAACCGTAATTTTGATTGGCGCCCAAGGGCGAATGGGCCAAGCTGCCATGACCGGCCTCAAGAACCACAACCTCATCACCGCCAGCCGCTCCGGCACAGGCTGCGACCACACGGTCGATATCACCAGCAAGGCGTCGATCAAGGCTCTGTTCGAAAAGGTTGGGCCGTTCGATGCCGTCGTTAATACAGTCGGCTACTGCGAATACGCCAACTTCAGCGAAATGACCGATGAGCAGTGGGACACCACTATCCAAAGCAAGATGGTCGGCCAGATCAATCTGGTAAATGTGGGCCTGAACTACATCAACGATGGCGGTTCGTTTACGCTGATTTCGGGCATTCTCAATGTCAAACCCATTCCTATGGCAATCGCGGACGCCACCACCAGCGGCGCTATCGACACCTTCGTACAGTGCGTAGCGCACGAGCTTCCACGCCAGATTCGCATTAACGTGGTCAACCCGACAGTTCTGGAAGAGGCGTGGGACGTATATGGGGAGATGATGCCAGGCTTCCAGCCTGTCCCAAGCGCGCTGGTAGGCAAAGCCTTCGAGCGTTCGGTTGATGGTTTCATCACCGGCAAGGTTATATTCGTCGACGCCTGACGAAGAGTTCTTACTCTACTGAAAGCAGCTTGTGACAGGTCAAGAGGGTACCGACTTGAATATTAATCAGGTCGGACGTGCCCCCAGCGCTATACAATTCCTGATTACGCAAATTGCCGTCCAGCAGCGAAGACTGGGTCAAAATCATGCTTGCCAGCGACCGATTGGGGCTTCCCCTGGGTTGCTGCCACCTCCAGCCTTCCTCTATTGCTTGCGTATGACGCCATTTGCAGATGAGTTCGAGAACGCGTCGGTCTACGATCCGGTGCCCTCGGTCGATTTCAATGAAGACGTGATATCCGCATCGAAATCTGGCTCACCTCCTGGCCCTTGAGCGCGACCTTTCACACCTCCAGTGCATCGTGCTGCCCCAGCTCCCCATGCCAACAAGGGTGGGTCATCCTTTGGCGGGTGAAAAGTGCGCTTAACGTCCTCATGCCTACCATTTGGGAGGTGCGGCTCCCAGATAGAGGTCTGTAGCCTGATCGACAGCGAAACAACAAAACTTAGTCGCATTTTAAGACAACAAAGTCATAATATTGTGTGTGGCGTAAGTTGATTCTATTCCTTTCTGAACTGCCAATAAAAACAACCGTAGCAGAGAAACGAATAATGAAAATAAGTTATAAGTTGAGTGCGCTTTCCTTGTCGATTGTCTCAGCAATAACTGTAGATGCGCAAGCAATGCAGTTGGATCTGGGGGATCCGTCCATAGTGGCGCGTTGGGACAATACGCTAAAGTATAGTAACGCTTGGAGATTGAAGGAAGCATCCGATACGCTCAGTTCTGACATCAATCAAAATGATGGCGATAGGGCTTTCAGCCGGGGCTTGATCTCAAATCGCGTTGATTTGTTTTCAGAACTGGATGTAAGTCGTGATGGTTTCGGTGTCAGGCTCTCCGGCGCTGCTTGGTATGATACAGTTTATAATACCTCCAACGACAATAATTCGCCGACCTCGGCAAACGCGTTGTCTGTTCCCTTCGATGAATTCACCCAGGAAACCGAAAAACTGCATGGGCGTAAAGCAGAGTTGCTTGATGCCTTCGCTTTCGGTCGTTTTGAGCTCGGTGGACACAATACGACATTCCGTCTGGGTAAACATGCACTGCTCTGGGGCGAAAGTCTTTTCTACGGTTCGAATGGTATTGCTGGTGGGCAAGCGCCTATTGATATCGTCAAGGCTCTTTCTGTACCCAATACCCAATTTAAAGAGTTGATTCGCCCGGTGCAGCAGATTTCCGGACAGTTTCAATTGACGCCGGATGTATCCATAGGCGCCTATTATCAATTGCGTTGGGAGCAGAATCGGTTTCCGGCAGTTGGAAGCTACTTCTCTAATAGTGACGTCCTGGGTGATGGGAGCGAGCGATTCATTCTTGGAGAGCCTCTGATACCGGGCGGTGGCCCGATGGCACTTTTCGCTGGAAAGGATATGAAGGCTCGTGACTCTGGGCAAGGTGGTGTACAGATCCGATTCCGTGTAGGTGAGACTGACTTTGGGCTGTATGCCATTCAATATCATGACAAAACACCAAAGCTTTATATAAAACAGTTTGATTCCGCAGGGGTCAATCTGGCTTCTGGTCAAGTGGGTGAATATAAGTGGGTGTATCCGGAGAACATTCGTTCATTTGGTGCAAGTTTTAGTCACTCACTGGATATTGTGAATATTGCAGGTGAAGTATCGGTGAGGCGGAATACCCCACTTGCCACTGATGGTCAAATCGACCTGACAGGAAATGCTGACAATAATGGGCATGAGCTTTATGCGGTTGGGAACTCGTTGCATGCACAGATTTCATGGCTTGCTAGTTTTGGTCCTTCCATTATTTCGCAAGAAGCTGATTTTCTTGGAGAGGTGGCTTGGAACCGACGTACGAGCATAACCAAGAATGCAGCTGCTCTTACGCCTAGAGCTGATCGCGATGCAACTAATATCCGAATGACCTATGAGCCAAAGTATCGACAGTTTTTTTCTGGCCTTGATCTTGGCATACCAGTAGGAGTCGGCTACGGCATTGGTAACTCATCCGTAGTTGGCGCTTTCAACGGTGATAAGGTGGGCGATTTTAGTTTGGGTGTAAATGCTACTTATTTGAATGATTGGCGTGGTAGCTTTAATTACACGCATTTTTTTGGTCCGGAAGGTGGTTTTTTGGATGACCAGCTCCATAGCACTTACAAACAGTCGCTAAAGGACCGTGATTTTGTCTCGTTGTCGATTCAGCGCACCTTCTGATTTGGAGCTAGCAATATGAAAAAGTTGATCAATAGCAGTTTAATCGCCGCAGTCCTGCTTTCAAGTAGTTATGCTTTTGCGGCGGTACCATCTAAAGATGCCGAAAGGCTCAAGTCTGAGCTAACACCACTGGGTGCGGAGCGTGCCGGCAATGCAGAGGGTACTATTCCAGCATGGACGGGTGGATACACGACAGCGATAGCAGGTGAAGTTTCAGGAGGGCGTCGTGGTGATCCCTTCAAGGACGAAAAACCACTGTTTACAATTACGGCTGCCAATGCTGCTAAGTATGCCAACATGTTGACAGATGGCACCAAGGCAATGCTTGCGAAATATCCGGACAGCTTTCGCCTTGACGTATATAAAACTCATCGTACCGCCGCTGCGCCGGATTGGGTCTACGACAATACATTCAAGAATGCCACGAGAGCCAAGCTCAATGGCGATGTGCTCGCAGATGCTTTCGGCGGAATTCCGTTCCCTATTCCGCAAACCGGCGCCGAGATCATGTGGAACCATCTCCTTCGCTGGCGCGGGGAATCAACAGTGCTGCAATCCCGACAGTATCAGATGCTTGCCAGTGGCAAGGCTGTATTGGCGACGGATCTGAAAGCTCAGCTTGAAATGCCCTACTACTACAAAGACAGCACGCTCGAACAGTTTTCCAAGAGTAATGAGTTCTGGCTCCTTCGTACCGCTACTTCGGCACCCGCCATGCGCGTAGGAGAAGCGTTTTTGGGGCGAGATAACACAGACTCTAATAAAGCTCAGGCATGGATCTATCTAACCGGCCAACGTCGGATAAGAAAATTGCCAAACATTTGCTGTGATACCCCCTCTCCAACTATGGGAGGAATCGCTAGTTTCGATGAGATAGAAGGCTTTAGCGGTAGACTGGATCGCTTCGACTGGAAAATCGTCGGCAAAAAAGAGTTCTACATACCCTACAACGGCAACAAATTGATGCAGCCGTCCGCTGATGAAACGGTAATGTCCCCACACCACTTGAACCCAGACTATTTCCGCTGGGAGCTTCATAGGGTCTGGGTGGTCGAAGCCAATTTGCGCCAAGGTCAACGTCACCAGGCGCCGAAGAACCGCTACTACTGCGATGAAGACACTTGGATCTGCGTGCTGGGCGATCGCTGGGATGCTAAAGGGCAACTGTGGAAAACCACTTGGGCACAAACGGCCATCATCTCTGAACTACCTGCCGTTGCTCTGGTTAGCTACGGGCTGAACGACCTGATTTCCGGAGACGCCTTCGTGGGGGGGCTGTACAACAGCAAGCAAACCCAATATGGCGTTGTGCCGCGGTTTCCTGCGAGCACATTCACCCCTGACGCGCTAACGGCAGAAGGTGTGCGTTAACGCATAGGACCTCTCGTTTCAGGTGGAAGTCCAGATCCCCGTGCTTCTTCTCAATAGAGGGCGGGGTCCTGGGTATCAATGCGTTATTTGGAGTCATTATGTGGACTAACCTCCTGAAAATTACAAGCCAGAGATGGCTGGCTGTAGTTGCTCTGCTATTTGCAGTTATAGCGCTTATAGACGTGGCTAATGCAGACACCGTTACTGGAGCATTGGATCGGTCGTCCATCAAGTTGTTGCCAACGGTACATCCTTTTTTGTTGGGCGCGAGCCAAGCTGGGGCAAGGCAAGTTGTCGTAGGTGAACGTGGTGTTGTAATGCTTTCTGACGACGGTGGCTCAAACTGGCGCCAGTCTCTTACTCCCGTCAGTGTAACTTTGACCAGTGTGCGCTTTGCCGATGACACGCACGGTTTTGCGGTAGGGCATGGAGGTGTTGTACTCGCAACGAGTGACGCTGGTGTGACTTGGGAGCGGCGCCTGGATGGAAGGGATATTGTAAAGTTGATCCTGGCTGATGCCGAGCGCAGTGGCGACGAAGGGCGAATTATGCAGGCTAAGCGATTCGTGGAGGACGGGCCCGATAAGCCACTACTGGATCTTCTAGTCTTGGATGCTTCTCGTGTAGTAGTTGTCGGTGCCTTTGGCCTTGCATTGATTTCCGAGGATGGAGGTCACTCCTGGGTTTCCTGGAAGGAGCGCCTTGATAACCCTTCGGAGCTCCATCTGTATGCCATTCGTGCGCGCGGTTCGCAGATTGTCATTGCAGGCGAGCAGGGGCTGGTTCGCATATCGGAGGATGCAGGCAAGACTTTCTCGGCAGTCACCACGCCATATGACGGCAGTTTTTTCACGCTGGAACTAGTCGGAGTTAGCGATATCGTTTTGGCTGGGCTTCGTGGAAATGTTTGGAGGTCAGAGGATCTGGGCCACATATGGAGCCAAATGGTTGCGCCGACTCCGGCCTCGATCATCGCGAGTACTCTGCGCGCGGACGGTGCCTTGGTTCTGGTCAATCAGGCCGGCGAGCTGCTGACTGAGCGGAGTGGCGGATTGCGTGCATTGATTGATCGGCCATTGCCCCAACTCAACGGTGTGTTGGCAAGAAGTGACGGAGGTCTGTTGCTGCTCGGGCAGCAGGGGACATTCATTATTGGGTCCGGAGATTTAAAGTGAAATTTTCTGCAAGTTCCACGGTAGTTTCGGATGATGCGTTCGACCGTAACTCTGGATCTTTTATCGAGCGTTTACTATTCCATAACCGTTTGCTGGTGTGTTTTGTCTGCTTACTTGTGACTGTGCTTCTGGGATGGCAAACGAGCAAGCTTGAGATCAATGCAAGCTTTGAAAAAATGGTTCCAGCGGGTCACCCGTACATTCAAAACTTCGCACACTATCAGTCCGAGCTCTCTGGATTGGGTAATGCTGTACGGGTGGCCGTCGAGAATCCCGGTGGCACCATCTATGATGCTAAATATTTGGAAAAACTGCAGCGTCTGAGCGATGCAATATTTCTGTTACCCGGTGTTGACCGGATCAATATGAAATCGCTGTGGACGCCGTCGACCCGTTGGGTCGGCGTTACCGAAGAAGGGCTTGATGGCGGCCCGGTGGTTCCCGATAACTACGATGGTTCTGCCGCGAGTCTTGAACAACTCGCCAGCAACGTTGCCCGTTCCGGTGAGATCGGCCAACTGGTTGCGTTGGATGCGAAGTCGAGCATTATCTTTGTCCCGCTGCGAGCGACAGATATCAATGGGCAAAAGCTCGACTATGCCGTCTTTGCGAATCAACTTGATGCATTACGCCAGGAGTACCAGGCGAAAGGGCTGATCATTCATGTCACTGGGTTTGCCCAATTAGTGGGCGACCTTATCGATGGCGTACGTTCGGTAATCGGGTTCTTTGCCTTGGCAGTACTTATCGCAGCTGCTGCGGTCTACTGGTACACCCGTTGCTTGCGTTCTACGATGCTGGTCGTGCTTGTCTCGCTGATTGCAGTGATATGGCAGCTTGGGCTATTTCCATTGCTGGGCTTCGTCCTTAACCCTTACTCCATCCTGGTTCCTTTCCTGGTGTTTGCCATAGGCATGAGTCATGGCGCTCAAAAGATGAACGGCATCATGCAGGATGTTGGTCGGGGTACTAACAAGCTCCTCGCTGCCCGTTTGACATTCCGGCGGCTCTTTCTCACCGGGCTCACCGCCTTGCTCGCGGATGCGGTGGGTTTTGCCGTCCTCCTACTGATTGATATTCAGGTCATTCGTGAACTGGCGATTGCCGCGTCAATCGGCGTTGCTATCCTGATTTTCACTAATTTGATCCTGCTGCCCATCTTGCTCTCCTACATCGGAGTCAGTGTAACGGCCGCAAAACGTAGCCTGCGCGCCGAAGAGTCCGATAGGATCGGCAATGGCAAGCATCCAGTATGGAAAGCTTTGGGGTTGTTTACCGAACGGCGCTGGGCTGGCGTTACTGTACTGGTTGCTGCCTTGATGGGAGCGGGTGGTTTTGTCGCGAGTACCCATCTCAAAATCGGCGATCTCGATCCTGGCGCGCCCGAGTTGCGATCGGAAAGCCGCTACAACCAGGATGTCGCATTCATGAGCACTCGCTATGGGGCTTCCAGCGATGTGCTGGCGATCATGGTAAGTACGCCTGATGAACAATGCGCCCAGTATTCCACGCTAAACAAAGTAGATACCCTTGAATGGCAATTGCAGCAACTCGAAGGGGTCGAGTCGACAAGTTCGCTGGCTCTGCTTAACCGCAGGGTTCTTGCGGGCCTCAATGAGGGCAATCCCAAGTGGTACGAGTTCCTGCCGAACCAGAATATGCTCAATACCGTAACCGCCGATGCGCCGCGTGGCCTGAGCAACCCAATCTGCAACCTACTGACAATCTATGTCTACCTGCGTGACCACAAGGCGGAAACGCTGCAACGAGTGGTCGAGCATGTGGAAGCATTCGCCCGAGACAATGACAGCGAAGAGGTCAATTTCCTGCTGGCTGCAGGTTCTGCAGGGATCGAGGCTGCAACTAACATTGTCGTAAGGGACGCCTGGAGACAGATGCTCTTCCTTGTGTATGGCGCAGTCGTGCTACTTGCACTCATCGCATTCAGTTCCTGGCGGGCCGTAGTAGTTGCTGTATTGCCGCTTGCGTTGACATCCATACTGGCCGAGGCGTTGATGGTGGCTCTCGGGATGGGGGTGAAGGTGGCAACGCTCCCGGTGATCGCCCTGGGTGTTGGCATTGGTGTTGACTACTCTCTGTACATTCTCAGCGTGACGTTGGCGCAATTACGTGAAGGAAAAAGCCTGGCCGAATCCTACTACCGTGCGCTGCTGTTCACAGGTAAAGTGGTTATGCTGACCGGGATAACGTTGGCTATCGGCGTCATAACCTGGATATTTAGTCCTATCAAATTCCAAGCTGATATGGGGGTGCTGCTGGCGTTCATGTTCCTCTGGAATATGCTGGGCGCTTTGATTCTCTTGCCTGCGTTGGCACATTTCCTTCTGAAGCCGGCAATCGGAAAAAAACCAGACTCAGCCTTAAGCGTTGGCGTAAAAAGAACGGCGGTGTTGTCTTAGTATTCTGTCCTTTCTAAAAGAACCGTTGTCATGTTGATGGCGGCGGTTCTTCTTTGGCCTATCGTTCTGGCCTAGACAGTATGAGCTCCACTTGAAAACTGCTGAGCCGTCAGCATGATATGGGATGGCTTTGCAGTTGATTTCCTGACCCCAACGTTTAGGGCGATGGTGTCCAATTTTAAGTGGACTCCATTTCTAGCCTTTTTCAGTGGACGACCCATGTCAGCTTGCGACGCGTCGGATTGCTGTTGCAGGAAGCTTAATCACCAGACGCTGAAATCCCAGTAAAGGATCTGAAACAAACTATAAAATAAATAACGGTGATTCGATGACTTGTCTTATTTGTGCGGGTACCGCTGAGTGCATCCAATGCCATGGCCCATGGGAGGAGAGAAATTGTCCGGTTTGTGGACGATATAGGATTTCTAATGAGCTTGTGTTGACCCTCATGGATCGGGGGCAGATTTTCGATGTGAGCAAAATGAGGATTTGGCTCGCTGCCAGGCACGAGGAGGGCGTTACTCCTTACATAGAGATCCATGAAGCGCTGCTGGTGCTATGAGTGAAAAGAGCCGGAAAAGTGCGCATTCCTGAGAGTACGGGCCAAAAATCGAATCAGCGTAAGCGTTCCGGGAACACACCTTCCTAACTCTAGCATTAAGGACGATGGTGTCCGCGTATTTTTAAGCGGACGCTATCGCCCTTAACGTCAGGAATTCCATGCGCCAACGAAGCTCTTATCCCAAATCGTTCAAAGCCCAGGTTGTTCAGAAATGCCTGCAACCAGGCGCGACCATCTCCGGCGTCGCCATCAGCCATGGCATCAACGCTAACGTAATTCGAAAGTGGATGCCGCTGTACCGAGATCAGCCGCCAGCGATGCTACCTGCTTTTATTCCAGTGAAATCCACGCCAAAACGGCCGGCTGAAACGTCGGCGGTCATCGATCTACCGTTTGGCGATCAATCGATCACAGTGAAATGGCCAGCTTCTGATCCTGAAGGATGCGCCCGCTTTGTCCGTGGGCTCACGCAATGATTCGCATCGATACTATCTGGCTCGCCACCGAACCCATGGACATGCGTGCCGGCACTGAAACAGCGCTAGCCAGAGTGATTACGGTGTTCGGTGCGGCGAAGCCGCACTGCGCTTATCTGTTCGCCAATCGCCGCGCTACCCGTATGAAAGTGCTGGTGCATGACGGGATTGGCGTTTGGCTGGCTGCACGTCGGTTGAACCAAGGCAAATTTCATTGGCCTGGCATTAGGCAAGGCTGTGAAATGGAGCTGGATGCCGAGCAACTTCATGCCTTGGTGCTCGGTTTACCTTGGCAAAGGGTTGGAGCTGGCGGTGCAATCACACTGCTTTAAAAGGCTGTAATTCGCGCCTTGATCTACTGCCGCAAGCGACCTGCTTTGGTAAAATCCACGGCATGACTTCCTCGCCCAATCTCGATCGTATGACCCCCGATCAACTGCGTGCCTTCGCTGCGCAGTTGCTGTCGCAGGTCGACACGATGGGCAAGAAGATCCAGCGGATCGAAACGGTTGACAAACAGCTCACCCACGAAATCGCACTGCTCAAACGGCACAAGTTCGCCAAGCGCAGCGAGCAACTTAGCCCTGATCAGGGCAGCCTGCTCGACGACCTGCTTGATACTGATATCGCAGCAATCGAGGCTGAGTTAAAGGCGGTCAATCCGCCTGCCGCACCAGCCGAACCACGTCAGCAGCCCAAGCGTGCGCCGTTGCCGCCGCAGTTTCCACGAACTGTGATCCGTCACGAACCAGAGAACACCCAGTGTGTGCGGCTGCCAGCTTCAGCGCATCGGCGAAGACGTCAGCGAGAAGCTGGATTACACACCGGGCGTGTTCACGGTCTAGCAACACGTACGTGGAAAATGGGCCTGCCGCGAATTTGAATCGCTTATCCAGGCACCGGTACCAGCGCAAGTGATCGACAAAGGCATCCCGACCGCAGGCCTGTTGGCTCATGTGATGGTGGCCAAGTTCGCTGACCATTTGCCGCTGTATCGGCAAGAGAAAATCTTTGGCCGTGCCGGCCTGGCAATTGCTCGCTCGACACTGGCGCAATGGGTCGGCTAAACCGGCGTGCAGCTTCAGCCGCTTGTCGATGCGTTACGCGAAACGGTACTTGCCCAAGGCGTGATCCACGCTGACGAAACGCCGGTGCAGATGCTCGCGCCGGGCCAGAAAAAGACCCATCGTGCCTACGTTTGGGCTTACTGCACTACGCCGTTGTCGCCGCTCAAGGCAGTGGTTTATGACTTCAGCCCGAGCCGTGCGGGCGAACATGCGCGCAACTTCCTTGGCCAGTGGAATGGCAAGTTGGTGTGCGACGACTTCGCCGGCTACAAAGCAAGCTTCCAGCAAGGCATCACTGAAATCGGCTGCATGGCGTATGCCCGCCGCAAGTTCTTCGATCTGCATGCGACCAACAAAAGCCAACTGGCCGAACAGGCGCTTCACTCGATTGGCGGGTTGTACGAAATCGAACGGCAAGCGCGAGATATGACTGACGAAGATCGCTGGAGGATACGTCAGGAAAAAGCGGCGCCAATACCTAATGCACTGCATGCCTGGATGCTGGCCCAGCGCGATCTTGTGCCCGAAGGATCGGCTATCGCCAAAGCGCTGGATTACAGCCTAAAGCGCAGGGGTGCACTGGCTCGATATATCGAGGACGGGGCAGTGCCCATAGATAATGACGCAGTCGAAAACCAGATACGGCCGTGGGCTCTTGAACGCTCGAATTGGTTGTTCGCCGGATCACTACGCAGCGGTAAGCGGGCGGCGGCAATCATGAGTTTGATCCAGTCGGCGCGCATGAATGGGCAAGATCCGTATGCCTATCTCAAAGATGTGCTAACTCGGTTGCCGGCGCAGCGGGCGAGTGAGATCGGCCAGTTGCTGCCGCATCAGTGGGTGCCCGCCTGACTTATGCAAGGTGTGTTGGGCAGACGCTTACTTTGCTAGTACACACTTACGATTTCTGAAGTGGACGGAATAACAATGCGAAGTGTTTTTTGGCAACTGTGCACGTAAATCAGCGGGCCGGCTGGCCGGTACTGGATGAGCTTGGGTCTATGCAGTCGTCCAGCCATTCAATCTACATCTGGTTGAACGCAGCTAAGCAAAAAATTCGAAGTTTTGCCTCAAGAACCCGAGGTACGAAAAAGTATCGGGTGCCTACTGTCCATGAGGAGCAAGCATCCGTCATCGTCAATAGAAAAAACAAGAGCCATCATCGTATCAGTCTAATGCTGCAGCACCCGAACGAGATGTGTCAAAACGGCAACAGGTCGGAGTTCTTGGAGGCCAGGTAAGCCACGGAGCAGAGGATCTTCTGCACCAATTCAGCCTGCCGCGCCGACTCCGTTTTGGACAAGATTTGTTTAACATGCCATCGTACTGTCGTTAAAGCGATTTCCTGCCGTGTCGCATAGGCCTCAAGAGTTCCCCCAGAGGCGAGATGACTCGCCAGACGTGCTTCGGCTTGGGTTAGACCGAACAACGTTTGCAGCGCTTCGAAAGGAATATCATTGACCATAGTTCTAGAGGACAGGATCAGGAGCGAAAAGGTTTCGCCTGATTCGAACTCCTTGAAGTATTTGACTGCGATATGGACGTCCGCGCCAGTGCCGTTCTTCAACGCGACATAACTTGCAGAGCCCTCTGGCCTGACTGTAGCAACTAATCGTTGCAGGGTTTCAGTTTGCTGCACAGTCCAGCCCTTCAGCACTGGATTGAGATGTCTCGCTCCGTTAGTTGGCGGCAGCAATTTTTCAGCCAGAGAGTTCATCCAATGAAGGCGGGACCTGGAGTCACAGATGGCGATTCCGAATGGAAAGTGATCAGCCTGAGCTTTGAGGATCGCCTCAAGAGGAGAGGGGGTGTTGAGTTGTTCCCACATCAAGAATGCTTGACCAAGATGTGGCAAAAGAGCTTGAAGCTGTGCCTGCTGTGTAGGTGTATAAGAGTGTTTATTAATAGTTGATCTGTGCAAGGCAATACCGAGATAGGAGTTTTCGTCTCTCAGCTCAGTGAGGCCTCCCATGAAATCCCTCACTCCCAAACCTGACAACCTATCGAGAAAGAGTTGCTTCTCAGTTTGCTCATGGGTATCGAACAGCTGCTCGTCCATGACTATCTTGCCAAGTGCGCGATCTCCGAGCCGCTTGCGCTCAAACCGTGGGTTGCAGGAGTCAGAAATCTGCAGGTCATACTGTGTGCATGCACTGGCATCGCTACTCAATCTCACACCGCCCGCGAAGCGTGAGCCCTCAAGTGATAGCTTTTGCACCATGAAGTGCTTGCATTCGAATTGCTTGCAGATCATCTCCAGTACGCTTGCCCACTGTGTCCGGCCAGTGCAGCATCCGTACAGATCAAGCAATAGAGGGTGTTCGTGAGCGGCCTGAAGCATTCAATTCTCCCATTCGTTATGACGTTGTATGGCAGAAAATAGCAGTTGGGTGCCGCCCACGAGGCCTCTTGTTTCACATTTGGTGGGCTTCCAACCGTGGGTACTTGGTGACAACCTTCTGCACAGGTAAGGCATTACGATCAATGATCTTACCCCCCTGTATGATGGTGTCAATGGACTGGAAATTCTCGATATCCTCCAGCGGATTACCACTGAGAATAAGAATATCCGCCCATTTGCCTACTTCAATGCTGCCTATCACATCCTGCTTGTGATAAGCCTTGGCAACGTTGAGTGTGGACGCCATGAGGATGTCCATCGGTTTCATGCCCAACTGGTGCATGGAACGATTCCATAAATAGTGGTCTTTGCCAAGGGTCACCGGTCGGTCAGACAGGTGATGATGTGGGTGATCACAAAGATTGTCAGGATCGGTGCAGCCTGCGTCCGTACCCATGAGAATTGGAGCGCCTGCCTGTATCAACCGAATGGTGTTCTCCCGATGAACGCCGCCGGCGTACATAGCGAAGAACTGACCTTCTGCCTCCAACATGTTTTGATACTCGTTCGTCACGGGTTGGATCTCACCCCATACAGACTTTTTGATCATGTTTTCGATGATGTATTCGGGAATGGGCACCTGTGCGGTCAATGTGCAATGCATCATTGCATCCACTCCCAGCTCAACGGCGCTATTGAGGCTTTCAATCGAGGTCGTATGTGAAAGTAGTGGTTTACCTGCGGCGCGTGTTTCCTCAGCAATAATGCGCTGTACTCGTTCGGAGAATGTGAGATGTGGATTCATCGCCTCGCTGAGAATGTGGTCGCTGATTGCAAATTTCAGGAAATCGATTCCCGAATTCAAGTAGTCGCGAATGATTGCACGGACCTCTTCTGGCGGTAGGGCCGCGAGACGTCTGCCGACTCCGGCTTCGAACAGGGTATCAACACGGTCAGCGAACGTGCGCGTCGTGACATTTCGGCCTTCCTTGCTGAAATCGGCGCTGAATGGGCCACCCATGCCGACAATATTGCCAGCTGCGTAGATGCGTGCGCCAGGAATCTGCCCCGAGGCGATGCGGTCACGAGCATAAAGAACCGGACCATGGGCATTCCAAGTGTCAAAAACAGTCGTCATGCCGCTACGAAGGGCGATCTGGGCGGACTCTTCGATTACTTCGTGGTAGCGCCCTTCGAAGCGGGCCAGGTATTCGAGGCCTTTGCCCAGCATGATGGAAAAGCCATCAATCAGATGGACGTTAGCATTGACGATGCCCGGAATGACATATTTCCCTGTGGCGTCAATAATTTGTACGTCGTCAGGCAGAGTCTCGACATGCCCTGCGCTGACTGAAATGATCTTGTTCGTGTCAAAAACAATAACGGCGTTGGGCACTGGCTGGGAGCCTGTTCCGTCGATGAGAGTCGCACCAACAATAGCCATCTTGCTCATTTACGTTCCTCGCTCAGATGCATGAGATGAGCGGCGTCTCGCGAGTCTGGAGTCGAAGGGAGCCCGCTCTGCGCCGCTAAAAATAAACCGCTTGGTTCTTTGTGTAGCGGGTACTCAAAATATCCGCCCGCCTGGCACAATGACGCCTGAGGGTAGGTGGCACACCTCCCAAATTGGGGGCAAACTTTCGAGAAGGTGCAATGGAATACAGGTCGCTGAATGCTTTTGCGTTCAAGGAAGATCATCAGCGCTGCCAGGTCTCGATTCCTGCTGCATGCATTTGATATTTGAACTGCTGTTTGCGATTGTTCGCGAAGTCGATCGATGCCATTTCTGCAACGCTCAAAATCTGACGACAAAGTTCATCAGGGCATCGCGAGTTTCTCTGCCAAGTAACATCATCGGCAGTTCTCTGGATGGTTTGCGGTTGGCTTTGAGTACAAAGAGCCCGAGCGGGCTCTTTTCGTAACTATGCCTGCAGTGCCGGCACCGAGTTTCTGATGATTTCTGAAATGATTGGAACTGGAGTCATCAAATGCTCCCTCATCAGGGAGCTTGCTTTTGCCGCATCGCGAGCAAGGATTGCTTCAACTAAAGTTGCGTGCTCAGCCCTTTTTTGACGAAGCGCTTCTTCGGAAAAGACAGTGCTTTTCAGCCACAGGTGCCGATACCTCTCCGCTTGGTCTAACAGTTGTGATCTCAGCTGCAGTAGGTGCTTGGATCCGCATCCTGAGGCTATCGCGCTGTGAAACGCCTTGTGGCGGGCATCCCATATCTCAAGCATCTGTTCCTGGGTTCTGAGCTCCATGACTTTCGATAGCGTGTGAGTTCGCGCAAGTATCAACGCTTCCCACGAATCATCACCTCGTTCAATCGCCAAGGTGAGGATCATGGCCTCAAGGTTCGCGCGAGCATCGTAGATGTCGCACATCTCCTCCAGCGACATAGGGGCTACCCGGTAGCCTTTTTGGTTTATCGCTATGACCAGATGTTCCGCGACTAGCTGGGACAGAACCTCTCTTAGTGGGCCGACACCAAGCCCGTATCTATCCTTAAGGGCGCTCATCAAGAGCTTTTGTCCAGCCGGAAACACACCACGGATAATGTCTTTTTTGAGCCTTCCGTAACCATCGAAAGTAGTTTTCAGCTTTGGCTCAAGCTCTTCCATTGCGACCACTCATCGTCAAATTTTCCTAATGATACCCACTTTTCCAGCGTCCAGCTGAATGGCTACTAAATCATTTTCTATCTACGTATTTTAAAAATGTAGACATTTTCTCGTCGTGGCGATATTTTTTGATCGTCGCTTCACCAGACGCCCTGGAAAGCGCCCACACTCACTACGCCAGGACATAGCAATGAACGCCTTCTCTCAGATTAACGCTCCGGTAATGCAACAGCCCGCTGAGTACGTGGGCTTCTCTCTCAAGCCTTCTGCTCAGTCCAAGCGCTACTTGGAACTTACCTTCCCTAAGGTAACCGTCGACGCGTTTCTCGCCGCCGTAGCGGAATGGCCGGTTCAGGCCCTTGAGTACAAGTCGTTTTTGCGGTTTCAGATCGGCAAAATCCTTGACGGAATTTGTGGCGAGACGCTACGTCCGGTTTTGGTCAATACGCTGATGGATCGTGAAACAGGTGGTCTGTTGGTGAAGCCTGAAGGGCTGAACGACGTCTCTCAAGCAGAAGACATGGTTAAGTTTTCTACTGCAGTGGCGCACCTGCTTGGGCGCTCTAATTTTGATGCAATGAGCGGGCAGTTTTATGCTCGCTTCGTGGTAGAAAACGTTGATAAGTCGGACAGTTACCTGCGTGCACCACATCGCGTGATGGAGCTGCATAACGACGGAACGTTTGTGAATCAGATCACTGACTACGTCCTGATGATGAAGATCGACGAGCAAAATATGGAAGGTGGTAACTCCTTGCTGTTGCACCTCGATGATTGGGCTGATTTGGATAAGTTCTACAAGCATCCGTTGGCTCGCCGCTCCCTGCGCTGGACAGCCCCGCCCAGCAAAAATGTCAAAGAGGATGTGTTCCATTCCATCTTTGATACGGACGGTGAAGGGCGTCCAACCATGCGCTATATCGATCAATTTGTTCAGCCTGAAAACTTCGAAGAGGGTACCTGGCTTTACGAACTCGGTGAGTCGCTGGAAACCAGTAAGGCAAAGCTGTCTATTCCCGTTCCAGTTGGTTCGTTCGTGTTGATCAACAACTTGTTCTGGCTTCACGGACGCGACCGCTTCACAGCGCATCCAGGCCTTCGCCGCGAGCTGATGCGTCAACGCGGCTACTTCAGCTATCCAAAGGTGGGTCACCACCACGGCCAAACATCTAACTAATCGACGGGTGGGCCACAGGCTGCTGTGGCCCGTTCCCTGTCCGCCATCCTTGTGAGGTGATAGCTATGTACGATTTTGTAATCATTGGTGGCGGCATTGTGGGAATGTCTACAGCCATGCAAATGGCATCTGAATACCCGGATGCAAAGATTCTTTTGTTAGAAAAAGAATCGAGCCCCGCTCAGCACCAAACCGGTCACAACAGTGGTGTTATCCATGCTGGTGTTTATTACACTCCAGGTAGTTTGAAAGCTAAGTTCTGCTTAGAAGGAAACCGAGCAACCAAGGATTTCTGTGATCAGCACGGAATTCGTTATGACGCTTGCGGCAAAATGCTTGTGGCGACGAACGATATTGAAATGGAGCGCATGAAGGCCCTTTGGTCGCGCACCGAAGCGAATGGCCTTGAGCGTGAATGGCTTTCTGCTGCTGAGCTTCGTGAAAGAGAACCGAACATCGTCGGGCTGGGAGGGATCTTTGTCCCTTCCAGTGGCATTGTGAATTACGCTGAAGTCACTCGGCATATGGCGGCAGAATTTACCAAGGCTGGTGGCGTTATTCGCTATAACTCTGAGGTCACCGCGCTCGATGAGCGTGCGGACGAGATAGTGGTCACTACGTCGACAGGGGTGTACCCATCCCGTTTTCTGATTTCATGTTCAGGCCTGATGGCCGATCGGGTAGTCAGGATGCTTGGGCTCGAACCTGAGTTCCAGATTTGTCCTTTCAGAGGCGAATACTACTTACTGCCTAAGCAACACAATCAGATCGTAAATCACTTGATTTACCCCATTCCCGATCCGTCCATGCCATTTTTGGGCGTGCATCTGACTCGTATGATTGACGGCACTGTCACTGTTGGGCCGAACGCTGTGCTGGCTCTTAAGCGTGAGGGTTACAAGAAAACTGATTTCTCCCTGGTCGATATGTTTGAAATCTTCACCTCGCTCGGGGTGTTGAAGGTTTTGAAGGCTAATTTGAAACCTGGTCTGATTGAATTGAGAAACTCTCTTTTCAAGGGCGGCTATCTGAAGCAAGTGCAGAAATACTGTCCGTCAATCAACAAGGAAGACCTCACGCCGTATCCCGCTGGTGTCCGCGCTCAGGCGGTTTCGAACGCCGGTAAGCTTATCGATGACTTCCTGTTTGTAAATACCAAGAGGAGCGTGAACGTGTGCAATGCACCATCACCTGCGGCCACCTCGGCAATCCCTATTGGTGCCTACATAGTCAGTAAGGTTAGGGGGCAAATAGGTGAGCGTGCATTTTTTGCCGCTCCTAAGGCCGATCCGAAGGACGTTCGGGCATCTGCATAACAAAAAGCCGCTAGTGATAGCGGCTTTTTTTAACCCAAGAAATGTCTCTGAGCATCTTCAGGCTGGATAATTCTGGTTGATCGAGGGGTTTGGAGTGGTGTCAATGAGCCAGGCTGAAGCAGGCGAGCATCTGAACGAGGAATGCTGCAAACGGTGCCCATACCTCATGGTCCTTAGCCTTCGCTTCAGAAGAAGGCTCTTCTGCTTCTGGCGCCAGCATCACTCCGATCTCGAACGCACCGATTATTTCTCGCATGAGAAGCCTCCTAGCGGCTAGTGCCGGCTGCATGCCTAGCTCTGTACATACATTAAAATTCTATACCATATGTTTTGTCAACGATATTGGACGCTTATCCGAACGAATTTATGCGTTTTTAGGTGGGTACACTGGTGTTTTTGGGGTGGTTATCCAGTTTTAGGCCAGTGTTTACGGGGTCTAAGGCCGTTTGGCAGAAGATAAAACATTTTCCTTTGACTTCATATGTATTTGGCGGTATTTCTACACCTGCTATGAGCGTGCATTTATAAGAGAAAAAAAATGCTAGATGGCCCTCCCTTCTACATCGCTGCCGAGAACACAAAAATACGAGGTTGCACCATGACGAATCATCCAGTGAACCCCCCGGTTGACGCCGACGCCGAGCGTCTTGCGTCGCTTGGATACAAATCAGAATTCAAGCGCGATATGAGCCTTTGGGCGAATTTTGCGTTGGGTTTTACTTATCTTTCCCCGGTAGTCGGTGTTTACACCCTCTTTGCGTCATCTCTGATGCTGGGCGGCCCACCGATGATCTGGGCACTGCTGATCGCCGGTATTGGCCAGCTACTGGTAGCGCTGGTATTTGGCGAGATCGTCTCCCAATTCCCCCTCGCAGGGGGGGTTTACCCTTGGGCTCGTCGCCTTTGGGGACGTAAGTGGGCATGGATGACGGGCTGGGTTTACGTGATGGCGATGTTCTCGACCATTGCAGGTGTCGCATACGGTGCCGCTCCTTACACCGCCTCAGTTGTAGGGTTCGAGCCTACGACAGGTGCAAACGTAATCTGCGCATTGGTGATTTTGGCGATTGCGACAGCCATCAATATGATGGGCACTAAGGTCTTGGCGCAGGCTGCGCTGATCGGATTTTTCGCTGAAATTATGGGGGCGTTGATTGTAGGCGTGTACCTGCTGGTGTTTGAGCGTCATCACGATATGAGCATTTTCTTCAGTACGTTTGGTTCAGAGAAAACGGGCTCTTATACGGCAGCATTTTTGGCGGCAAGTCTGATCGGGGTCTTCCAATACTACGGATTTGAGGCGTGCGGTGATGTCGCTGAGGAAGTCCCGGAGCCTGGTCTGCGTATCCCTAAATCGATGCGTCGCACGATTTACATTGGTGGTGTTGCAGCAACCTTCGTCTGCTTTGCTTTGATCATGTCTGTAGTAGATATTGGTGCTGTTATCGATGGCACTCTTGCCGATCCAGTATCTGCAATTCTGGCAAAAGCCTTTGGTCCAGTGGGGTCGACTGCCGTGCTTTGTGTGGTGCTGATCTCCTTCCTCTCTTGCGTTATGAGCTTGCAAGCTGCAGCCAGTCGACTGATCTATGCATACGCTCGCGACAAGATGATTTTCGCCAGTGGCCTGCTCTCCAGGTTCTCTCATGAGCGTCACGTTCCACCCTATGCCTTGTTGTTGTCGGCGCTTTTGCCGGGTGTGATTGTCGTCGGCTCGATGATCTCAGCTGATGCGCTGTTGAAGATTATTTCCTTCTCGGCTGTAGGCATCTACATTGCATTTCAGATGGTGATTCTTGCTGCTCTTAGAGCTCGATTGAAAGGTTGGAAACCAAGCGGTGAGTACCAGCTCGGATCGCTTGGTTTAATCACTAACATTGGAGCGCTCGTCTATGGCGTAGCAGCCATGGTGAACATCAGCTGGCCACGCACCCCTGACGCGCTTTGGTATGACAACTGGATTGTTGTGCTGTCGTCCTTCGCTGTCATCGCGGTCGGCTTCCTCTACATGTGGATTGCCCGGCCTCATCTGCGAAGCGCAGCCATCTACGGAGATGCAATTCCGTCGAGTGGTGCGGTTGTAAGCGGCGGAGTTCGAAGAACGACCGCGTAGTTTCGGTTTGATCAAAAACGCCCTTTAATAAGGGCGTTTTTTGTATCTGAGGGCATTCCAATTATTAGCTGTATCCAGAGTGCCGATTCCAGCTTGAATGTCGCAAGCTTCAGAAAGCCATGGCTGAGTTCGGCACTAAAGGAGCAAACGTGATGTGGTTTAAAAGGTCATTGAGTGCTGAATTTAATGAGTTGGATAGCGCTCTGCGCGCATTGTTGGGGCGGGAACCTTTAGCACCGGAGAGTCTGCAGTTGTTGAGAAGGGCTCATGCGCCGACTCATTCAAATGTGTTCGCTTTAGCTGAGAGGATAAAAGCGCTGGAGAGCCAAGTTGAGACCCTGAAGCAGTCGGAAGAAAATTGGGCCAAAAACGCAATCGTCAGCACGCATGAAATCAGCACCCTGGCGAGTGAGGTGACTTATTTAAATCGATATTCAGCTGAAACGCTTTCGGCTTCCGAGTTGCTCAATAAAGAATTGACTGCGCTTAGGGGGGAGGCGGAAGTTTGGGAGCTTGCCAAGCAGACGCTTACAGAAGGCTGCTGGGATCTCAAGATTGTTGGCGGAGACTTGGACAATCCTTCCAATGAGCTTCGATGGTCTCGTCAGTTCAAGGAGCTGGTTGGATATTCAGATTCAGAGTTTCTTGATGGCTGGGAAACGTATAACCAAATCATTGATCCCGACGATCTCCCCAGGATACTGAAGATTATCGAAGCGTACGTACGAGCCCCACACAGCACCGATCATTACGTCGTTGAGTATCAAATGAGGCATAAGCTGCGGGGCATGGTTTGGTATCGCGAGCGGGGGCGAGCAATGACTGGTGCTGACGGCAAGGTATGCAGGCTAATAGGGGCCGTTCGTGACATTTCTTCTGAGCGACATGCCATCGAGTTACGTCGGCGTGAGCAGGCTGCTATGCAGGCAACCTACGCTCAGATTTCCACTGCTCTTGGAGTGATCAAGGCAATTGCAGATCAAACAACCATGCTGGCGCTTAACGCCGCAATTGAAGCGGCGAGGGCAGGGGATTCGGGGCGTGGATTTTCTGTTGTGGCTGATGAAGTAAAAAAACTCGCTTCAAGAACGCAGGAAGCCACTCAGCAAATCCACTCAATGCTTGCGAATGTCGCGGTGAGTGAGTCTGTATGATCAGGTAGCTTAAGGCGCAGGTTCACGATGATAAAACGTATTGGTAAAACCATAATCCAACCAACCCATACTGCATCCTGCCATTGCGGTGCGGTGGTTTTTGAGTTGGACCTTCCTAATGGGGTGGTCGACCCTAAGCGGTGCAACTGTTCGCTCTGCAAGCGCAAAGGAGCAGTGATGGGTACTGTAGCGCTATCAGGTATAAGAATCACCCAGGGGGCAGATGTTCTGACAGCCTATCGTTTCCATACGGGCGTCGCTTGCCATTACTTCTGCTCTCGATGTGGTATTTACACTCACAACGTGAGGCGATCTGATCCAACCCAATGCGGCTACAACATAGCTTGTTTGGACGGAGTAGATCCGACAGCGATGGAGTCTGTGCCCGTCAGCAATGGGGCCGACCATCCGCTTGATGGAGGCGCTGAACAATGTGGAAGAGATAGGGGGAATTAGTAAGCGAAAAACCGCAGAGGCTGTAACCGTGGAGTTAAACGGTATCGTGATGAACAGAGAGAGGCATTAGCCTCTCTCTATGGTGAAATCCTGTCGGCTTATGCCGCACCTCGGTGTTTGCGCTTGCAGCGGCGCTGAACAAGAGACCAGTGCGCAGCCGCTTCGCCGAGTTCAATCACTCGACAACCGGCCTCTTGGCGATTCATGGCGTGGTGAGCCATATCCCCTACCGTCCAATTGGCTGTATTGGCGGCTATCACACGGCCTTCCTCGGATACGATCAAAGCTTCGTTTTCCATCCTGATCAGGCTTGAAAGCAGGATTCGTTCGAAACGATGCAACGCAATATCCGCTCCGGCGATACCCACGAAACGACCATTAACAAGAATAGGGAGGGAAAAAGTCAAGATGTACATGTCGGCCCCATAAAGATCGACGTAAGGGCCTACGACAACGTTGCTTCCAGTATTTTTGGGGCGAGCAAACCACTGCATGCTCTGGTAGTTATAGAAGCTTTCACTGCGTCGATTGAAGTTGAGCGTCATAGGGACGACCTTGCCCGCAGAGCCCATTCTCCACCACTCAAGGTACATCTCGCAGTCTTCTAACTCTCCTGGCTCCAGAACCACGCCTGTCCCATGAATGCAAGATTTCGAGCCTTGGAGTTGTGCGTCAATTTTCGGTTTGAGCACAGCCAGGTCTTTGGATGAGGGCTTCTTGCCCAATGCCGCCTCACGTCGCCAAATTTCCACGACTTCGTTTGCCAAGATCGTCAACTGATCGAAAACGTTACCGATCGAATCATTGATACTGTCCGCACAGTCGTCTGCGTCGGTGCGAAAAAGTGGTACTGGCATGATGTAGGGCCTCTGTTGCATTCTCGTGGCGCAGTTTCAGCTTGATGCTATGAGTAGCTTCCACCCACTGCGCATCAAAAAGCCGCTTACGTGAGAAAAAGCAAGCCGCATGCCACTTTCAGGCTACTTCGGATAATAGATCTAATCTTAGATCTATTAGCCTTTTGATGCCGCGAGTGATATGAGCTTCCGCCAGTGCACCAGCAAGATTGGGATCGTTCGCCATAATCGCATCTGCGATAGCTCGATGTTCCGATTGGGCTGTTTCCGGTGTAATAGAGCCTTCCCCTGGAATCCACATCAGCTCACCGATTTCCGCCTGGAGGCTCATCTCTGCGTGGGTAAGTCTTACTGACTGCGCCGCAACAGCAATTTCGATGTGGAAGCGAGCATCCGCACGACGACGTTCTGTTCGGGTGGTCGCATCGCCCAGTGCATCAATGTAGTGCTGGAGCTTTGCGTGATGCTCTGAGGAGGAGCGTTTTGCCGCGAGTCGAGCAGCTGCCCCTGAGATGGCAACATGTTCGTCGCAGAGATCCCGTAGCTCCAGGGCGCTCATGTCGGCAAGCCGGGCACGCAAATGTACTTCCGGAAGCTCAACCGCCGGGCAAACGAAACTACCACCGTTGCGGCCTCTCCTTGTCTCAATGACGCGGCGCTCTCGCAAGTAGGCTAAAGCCTCGCGCAAGGTCACGGTAGCCACCCCAAATTGCAAAGCCAGCTCATTTTCGCTTGGCAATTGTTCGCCTTCCGCGAAAAGCCCCAGGTCAATAACTTCAATTAACCTGCGGACGACTTCCTCTGTCCGACCTTCCTGTCGCAACCTCATGAACGAGGCGGTTCTTGCACTGGAATTGCTGTTCATAATCCGTCGGCAGTATATTTCGCTCGAAAGAGCTAAATTGACTGGCCAATCCTCCCAAATGGTTGTGTCTCATAATCTCAATTTAACAGACTCAGTCAGCATTTCGCGCTAAAACCTTTCAAATAAAATTTTAAAAAAAGGCCGCCCCCTCGACAGGTGCGGCCAAAGGCTCGGGTGGTAAGGCCGAGCAGACAAGCTGAGATGCAGGGTGAGTGCTGTTTCTCAACTAATCCCGAAGGGGTAGCTCAGCGAAGGCATCCATTTACGCCAAAGCTGCTCCAGTTGACCGTTCGATTTGATAATCGCGAGCGCCTCATTGACTTCCGCGAGCCAGGTTTCATTTCCCTTTTTGACCGCTATGCCCCACTTGTTTTGAGTGGGAGCACTGAAGCCAATTTCGAGATCTGCTTCCTCGGCCAGCGGAACCAATGCAACGTCGTCATCTACGAGAGCATCGATTTTTCCGTCGCGTAGTGCGGTCACCATGTCACCCAAAACATCATCACTGTCGCCACCGAAAGGTACGCAAATACACCCGGTGAACGTTTCCGCCAGTGCCATGTTCAAGCTTTGTGCGATCGCACCTACTTTTTTGCCGACGAGGTCAGATGGAGAGCGCAGATTTGAACCACGTCGAATCATCACTGCTTCATCAAATACCGCGTATGGCTCAGTGAAATCGGCCAGGGTTTTGCGATGATCGGAAATACCCTGGCCGCACAAAATGACTTCGCCTTTCCCAGCCTGCAGTGCTGGATAAAAATCCGCCCAGTTCTGATAAGCGAACTGAAAAGGAAGGCCAAGTGTATGTGCCAGTAGCCTGCCCAGGTCAGACTCGTAACCATGACGGAATCCTTTGTCATCTCTCCAGAACAGCGGTGGGGCTGGGAGATCTGCACAAATAATGCGCAATTCGGCTGTTTGATGAGCTTTGTCGGTCATGGCAGGTAGTCCAGGTACATTTTGCGTTCCCAATCGGTCACTACGCCGCAAGAGCGAGCCCATTCGTCAGCCTTCAATTCACGGTAAAGATTGGCCAGCTCTGCAGGGAATGCGCTGCGAACAACTTCGTCACGGTCAAATGCTGCAACCGCATCACCGAGGGTGAGGGGGATGCCTACCGATTCGCCGCCGTCGACGTAGCTGTCTTTGGTCTCGGACGGGCCTGGATTCGTCTTATTGCGGATGCCGTCCAGCATGCCGGCGAGAAGCAGGGTGTGCGAGAGATAAGGGTTTACGCTGGCATCGGGGAGTTTGTATTCCAGGCGACCATTGGCCGACAGGCGAACGGTGCAGGTTTTGTTGTCCATGCCCCAGTTGATTCGAGTCGGAGCGAACTGGCCGATGTCCCAGAAGCGTTTGTAGGAGTTCACGGTCGACGCCATGATCATCATGGAGCCAGGAGCGTGAGCGAGCATGCCTCCCAAGGCGTGCAGACCTACTTCAGTCAGGTGCAGTTCACGGCGACCTGGCTCAGCCAGAACGTTACGGTCGTCTTTCCACAAGCTGACGTTGTGGTGGCAACCGTTACCCATGCTGCCGGTGCTCGGCTTCGGCATGAAGCTCGCCTTGACACCAAACTCGCTCGCGACTTGGCGACAGATCAAACGATAAGTCATCAGGCGATCTGCAGTGAGCTCGCACGAGTCAAACATCCAGTTGAGTTCGAGCTGACCCGGATCTTCGTAATCGCCCTCGATCATATCCAGGCCCATGGAGATCGCATATTCCATGACGCGCTTGTAGATAGGGCGCATGAGCTCAAGGTTGCCCATGTGATAGGCCGGGCTCGCACCTGGGCGCACTTGTACTTCCAGCTTGTCACCGAACCAGGTCATTTCCGGCTCGCAGCCCGACTTCATTCGCAAGCCGGTTTCTTTGATGAAGGCTTCGTGCGAACGGATCAAATGCCCGCGAGCATCGGTACCCAATGGAGTACCACCGTTTTCGAGACGGTGATCCGGCTCGTACATGCGGCAGAAGAACGACCCAATGGATTTATCCCAAGGAAGAACGTTGAAGCTGTCAACGTCAGGGATTGCGGTGAACTCGGCTGCTTGCGCGCCCCCGCCCAACAGTTCACCAGTACGGGACGTTTGAAGATCGGACACAGCGGTGCGGTGGAACTGAACGCCTTTCTCAAGGTTGCGCAGCAGATGTTTCGCCGGCACGACCTTGGCGATGACGCGACCGGAGAGGGTGACAACTTGATAGTAGAGGTATTCGACGCCGGCATCTTTGATGCGTTTAGCCAGTTCCTGGGACGCTTGGGAGCTGGTGTTGAATTCTCTGTGCAGGTCTAACGCAGTCATTCGAGTTCTCCTGGCGCTGCATGGACAAGGCATAGCAGCAGCACATTCTTTTTGTATTCCTGCTCTGACGGCTGGCACGTGGCACCTGGCAGGGACGCATTCAATTTAAAATATGGTGTTATATCTTTCAAGGTTTAAATTTGAAAATCGTCGATTTTTAAGGCCGTTTTGTGCGGTTGTTTTTGTTTTTTATAAGCAATATTGCTTTTTTAACTATCTGTATTGGGTGGAGTAAGGCTTTTTTGGGCGAGGAAAGCAAAAAAAAGGGCCTATACATACAGACCCAGAGGTTAACCGGTTGTGTGATGCTTTACATTGCGCGATGGGTACGGAAGAAGTCTGAGACCCATTTCGCTACAGGAGACGCATCGACCGGTAGATGGGCGATGGAATCCAAGGCGTTAGTCGAGACATAGTCGCTAAGAAGATCGCTTCGAAATTTTCTCACCAGCGCTTGGGTGTATTCGGACGAGAACTCAGGGTGGTACTGCACGGAGATGGCAGGGAATGAGTAGACGAATACGCCGTTTTCGCAGTGAGCTGATCCGCCTACGCGGGTAGCTTCCGGCGGAATTTTTTGAACTTGATCTTGATGAAAAACGAAGGACGCATTGCATGCTGGAAGGTCGGGTGACTCATATTTGTATTGCTGAGAACCGACACCCCACCCTTTGTTGGATTTCGCATTCAGCCCTCCGTACGCGTCAGCCATGATCTGATGGCCGAAGCAAATACCGAAAACTGGAATGTTTTTCTGTCTTAGTTGTTGTAGCAGTGCGATCAGTCCAATCATCCATGGACTGCGCTCATACGTACTGTGTTTCGATCCCGTCAGGATAAAGCCTTCGAAGTCATCTGGAGCCGGGAGCTTTTCTCCACGCACAGGTGATAGGTAGGTGAACGTGGCTTCGGGAAGAAAAGGGGATAGCCACTTATCGATCATTTTCGGGTACGACCCAAATTCCTCGATCAAGTCGTCCGGTGTTCTTCCGTTTTCCAGAATACAAATCCGGAATGGCTGCTGAGACATCTTGCACCTCGTAGATCGTAGTACGGCACGTAACGATAGTTATCCAAGCAGCGCCCAAAGGCGCCGGTTTACGCCATCGTATTAGTGTTGATTCATGTCGTTCACAGTCCTGACAAAACTGCTTTGGCCCAGGGCATTGCAATGTCACCTGGCAGCTGTCCTGCGCTGGCGTCATGCATCCCTCGCTCGCCCACCTGCTCGGCTCCCAGCTCAATCAGTGCCTGTGCAATGATCTCGCTACCCCGATTGAAAGTTTCGTAGAAACTATCGCCCAAGCCAAATACCGCGAACTGTAGTCCGGACAGATCGGGTTGCTGACTGTTCAGCGCTTCGAAGAAGGGTTGGGCTGAGTGCGGAAGTTCGCCATCACCATAGGTTGAGCAAACAATGAAATAGAACACTTCAGTCGACAAATCGGCGACTGAGAATTTGGACATGTCAGTGCTTTCAATGGTCACGTCTCCGCTGAGTGCGTCGACGATATCATCGGCGACCATTTCAGCGTTGCCGGTTTCTGTGCCGTAGAGGACATGAATGTTCATTGGTTGTTTTCTCCTGCTTGATGGGACTGGGCTGCGCCCAACATGGCAACTTTGTTGCGGAATTTTCGGCGCGCGCGGTCAACGGGGGCATTTTTGAGTTCAGCCGTATCGATGCGCTTCCAGTCTTCGTAGCAAACAGTTGGGCTTTGGATGGCCTTTGCTATCGCTGAGTAGCCTGGTTTCCCAAGCGCCAGGGAGCCTGCCTTCACTGCCTGGACGATGTTATCGGCGACATGTTTGGCATCCGCCCGATTGTCTGGAATCGTGCCGGTGGGCCCTCGGCGGAACCAGCCAGTGCAATACAGTCCGTCGTCCAGAAAACCATTAGGCAAATCAGAGTCTGGTCGTGATAAGTCAGTGCGGCATAGATCGAGTTCTGGACGCTCTTCAAATCCAATCGCCGTGATAATGCTTGTCGCAGGAATGCTTTGCTGGCGGTGAGGATTTTGCGTGTCTTTGAGCACCAGACCGGCAACATGGTCGATACCGGCCACGCGAACGGGCGCCCATCCAAAATGGAATGTGACTGATCTTTTGATTGAGTCAGGCTCGCTGCCGGATTTAGCAAGCGCGAGTAGCGCATCTACCTTGGCCTTGGCAAGTGGATCATCAATCGATTCGAGCTCGAGCTCGTCGTTAAATTCGAAGCGGACATTGGCAAGTTTGGCGAGCTCTTTGATCATCACCGTGTCGAATTTTGCGAGCGCGGCTGGAGATCTACCTACGACATCAATGTGTTCTATTGGGCTGCTGACGAGATGTGTCAGTGCTTCGTGGGACAAATCCGAGCCATCAAACTCTTCTCCTTTTTTGACCAGCAATCGCAGCACATCGACAGCAACGTTGCCGTTGCCCACGATGATTGGACGAGTACCAAAGCTTGGCAAAAACTCTTCCTCGTCTGGGTGATCGTTCAGGAATCGAGTGATCTGTCCTGCTCCGTAGATGTGATTCAGTGCATCACCGGGAATGCCTAGTTTCCGATCTCCATACAGGCCCGTCGCGACTACCACGATGTCGTAGGCAGCTCGAAGATCTGCAAGCGGTAGTTCAGTGCCGATATGAACGTTACCCAGGAACTGGATTTTTTCGCGTTCAAACATTCTTTCGAACTGACGAGTTACTGCCTTCGTGCCTGGGTGGTCAGGTGCCACACCGTACCGGACCAGGCCGTACGGAACTGGCAGTCGTTCAATCAGCGTGATCTCTGCGTCCTGCCATTCGCGTCGAAGTGCCTGAGCTATATAGCAGCCAGATGGGCCCGAGCCGATTATCGCAACGGTTGGAGTGCTCATGATTACACCTCTGGATCGAACGCCATAGGCATCGCGATAGGGCCAGTGTTTCCGCTGTCCGGCAGCCATTCCACTTCGCCATTGAAGCGAGGGTTTTTAATTCGTTGTGCAAGAAGCGCTAAGGCCTCTGTCATGTCGCCGCGCGCAATGAAGTGACCGATGCAGTGGTGAGCGCCTGCGCCAAAACCGAAGTGCGCCTGGCGTTTAGCCGTAATATCGAATCCAGGGTTTTCGAATACTGTTGGATCGGTACCGGCAGCTTGGCTGAACAGGTGAACCGTCGTTCCCTTTTTGATATCCAGTCCTTGATAGTTGAAGTCCACCAACGCTTCCCGGGTCACCCATGTCACGGTCGGGCGCACACGCATGACCTCTTCGACAGCAGCTCTTGCCAGTTCAGGATCTTCACCCAGCAGTTTCCATTGGTCCGGGTGTTGGACGAACATGTCCATGGCTAAGGCGATCTGGTTACGTGTAGTGTCGATACCACCGAAAATTGCAAGAACGATCATGTCGTATAGTTCTTGGTCGCTAAGCGCGGTTTTGTCTTCTTCGTTGGCTTTAACCAGCATGCTGAGAAAGTCGTCACCCAACCCGTTCTTTTTCAGGGCATCAACCGCCATGGCGGCATAACCAAAAAGCTTGTCGGTCGCAGCGTTGATCTTCTCTTCGTCCTGCTTGAACGTCACGCCAAGCGCCAAGCCCATGTCTACCGCCAATTGAGCCAGGCCTCGCCACTCACTGCGCGGTAAGCCAAGAAGGGCGCAGATGACTTGAGTAGCGTATGGCTCGGAAAAGTCCGCTACGAACTCGCAGGTACCTTTCTTCGAGAAGCCATCAATGATTTCGTTAGCCATGTCCTGAAATTCAGGTGTGAGCTTGCGTACGAGTTTCGGTGCAAAAGCAGGGTTCGCAAGACGACGTAGGCGGGAATGGTCTGCGCCTTCGCGGCTTAGCAGCATCCGAATCCACCAGTCGGCAAAACTGCCGGTGGCCTTATTGTGCGCAGGCCATGCGTAACTCCCCTGGCGAAGTCGTTGATCCCGAATCAGCGCGTTGACTTCGTCGTAGCGAAGCACCGCGATGCCGTAAGGCGTCCGTGCAAACCAGCTTTTTTCTCGCGCATCAATCACTTCCTTCGAGCGCATTGAAAAGGAAGGGTTGGCCACGTCCAGGTATGGCGCAGCTTCGAGCGTAGTAGGGAGACTGGAAGACATTTGGACACCTTCGATCATTATTAGAAGAAGCGAACTGCCCACGATCCGCACCTGGCAACCTTTGTGGGTTGGCGGTGGTGCGGGCCAAGACCGCTATGGGTCTGGAGTGTCGCTGGGGCCGCAGTACGAATTCAATTTAAAATATGGTTTCATATCTTTCAAGAAGAATTTTCTTTTTTTTGGCGCCTGCGTGGCCTTTTTTTCATTAAATAGCGTTATTTTTTGCATAAAAACTGGCTTTTTAGAGCCTTGATGATCACCTGGAACGCTTAAAAAAGCTGCTTGGCATTCAATTAACTATAAGATATGGTTTCATAAGTATTAAGTATTGATCAGGATTTGCCTATGAAGTCGCCGCGCGCCATTGCAATTGTTCATTCCGATACTGATGTCCCTGGCAGCCTGCCTGAGCTCTTCAGTGAGCAGGGTATTGATTTGGAAATCGTATCCATCAGCCAAGCCCTGCCAGCACCTGAGGCTCTCGACATCGTTGTTGTGATGGGCAGTCCTGAATCAGCCTATGACCATCGATTGTCCTGGTTGGACTACGAGCTCAAATGGCTGAAGGCTGTTCAAGAGCGAGGCGTGCCGACGCTTGGAATTTGCTTTGGAAGCCAGTTACTCGCCCGGGCGCTAGGTGGTCAGGTCTATCGGAACTCCACTGCAGAGATTGGTTGGACTGAAGTTCAAACGCTTCAGGAGGAGTGGGCGCACAAGGGCCCTTGGCTCAATTTCCACTTTGACGCCTTTACCCCACCCCCTGGCTCAACGTTGTTGGCGCAGACTGATCTAGCACCCCAGGCCTACCGCAAAGGCAAATCCATGGGGGTGCAATTCCATCCGGAAATTGACGCGCAGATGTTCGATACATGGACTGACTACTGGAGCAGTACCGAGGACGGAAAGCGGTTTCTAGCCACCGCCGGAGACCTCCCCGAGCGTATGCGCGCGGAAATTCAGACGAAGGAGGCGGGTAATCGAACCAACTGTCGCCTGCTGCTTCAGGATTTTTTAGCCGGTATCTGAACCCCCCATTCAACCGTGACCCAGCATACGAATTCAGCTTGCTCGATCTGGGCCATCAATCGTGAAACGTGAGGACGATCATGCAAAAGTTAACTTTGAGCGATTGGGAAACCAAATCTGCACAGCTGAAAATCGAAGGGCGCGCTTTCGTTAGTGGCGCGTACGTAAACGCTGCAGCGGAAGCTGTTTTCGAGTGCCTCAGTCCGATTGATGGGCGCTTTCTCGCGAACGTTGCCAGCTGCGATGCCGCAGATGCGGATCACGCAGTAAAAGTAGCCCGCGCCACTTTTGATTCCGGCGTCTGGTCTCGTTCTTCGCCAGAATCCAGGAAGCAGGCGATGCTCCGTTTTGCTGATCTGTTGGATCAGAACGCAGAGGAGCTAGCTCTTCTGGAAACACTCGACATGGGCAAGCCCATCTCAGATGCACTGAATGTCGATGTTCCTTGCGCATCTGCCGCCATCCGTTGGAGCGGTGAGGCGATTGACAAGATTTACGACGAGGTAGCTGCGACCCCTCATGATCAATTAGGCCTGGTCACTCGTGAGCCGATCGGTGTTGTCGCCGCGATCGTGCCGTGGAACTTCCCGTTGATGATGGCTTGCTGGAAGCTGGGCCCAGCGCTGGCAACCGGTAACTCCGTGATTCTCAAACCATCGGAGAAATCGCCTCTAACCGCAATTCGTGTTGCCCAAATGGCAATTGATGCCGGCATTCCTCCGGGCGTTTTGAACGTACTGCCGGGCTATGGACACACCGTAGGGAAGGCGCTCGCCCTACATATGGATGTCGATACCATTGTCTTCACGGGCTCGACCAAGATCGCCAAGCAACTCTTGATCTACTCCGGCGAATCCAACATGAAGCGCGTATGGCTGGAGGCTGGTGGCAAAAGCCCCAACATCGTTTTCGCTGACGCTGTCGATCTCCAAACCGCAGCGGAGTCTGCTGCAGGGGCGATCGCCTTCAATCAGGGAGAGGTTTGTACTGCAGGTTCCCGTCTTCTCGTCGAGCGCTCGATAAAAGACAAATTTCTACCGTTGGTCATCGAAGCACTGAAAGGTTGGAAACCCGGTAACCCGCTTGATCCTGAAACAAACGTGGGAGCCCTGGTCGACACTCAGCAAATGAATAACGTGTTGTCCTACATTGAAGCCGGTCACAAGGACGGCGCCAAATTGGTGATAGGTGGCGAGCGCGTGCTGCAGGAGACGGGTGGAACGTATGTGCAGCCCACCATTTTTGATGGTGTCAGCAACGCGATGAGAATTGCTCAGGAAGAAATTTTTGGGCCGGTTCTGTCGGTCATCACTTTCGATTCGGTCGAGGAGGCTATCTCGATTGCGAACGACTCCCCATACGGATTGGCTGCTGCCATTTGGACTGCAGACATTTCCAAAGCGCACCTCACTGCTAAAGCCCTGCGCGCAGGCAGTGTCTGGATCAATCAATACGATGGCGGTGACATGACAGCCCCCTTTGGTGGATTCAAGCAGTCGGGGAACGGTCGCGACAAATCGCTCCACGCGTTTGATAAGTACACCGAACTGAAAGCTACCTGGATCAAGCTGTAATGGAGTTCGAGATGTCAGTCCAAAACACTGTTCTTTTCCGCCAACAAGCGTTCATCGATGGCGAGTGGGTTCATGCCGATAGTGGTCAGGTAATTACGGTGACCAACCCGGCCACCGGAGAGACGGTTGGCACTGTGCCTCGTATGGGGGCCACTGAAACCCGTCGCGCAATCGAGGCCGCGAACAGAGCTCTGCCAGCTTGGCGATCGCTGACCGCGAAGGAAAGGGCGGTCAAATTGCGTCGCTGGTTTGAACTGATGATGGCCAATCAAGAGGCCCTGGCTCGTCTGATGACGGTAGAGCAGGGCAAACCATTGACAGAGTCACGCGGCGAGATCGCCTATGCGGCGTCATTTATCGAGTGGTTTGCTGAAGAAGGGAAGCGTATCTACGGTGACGTTATTCCTGGGCATCAGCCTGACAAACGCCTGCTGGTGATTAAGCAGCCTATAGGTGTAACGGCAGCTATTACCCCATGGAATTTCCCTGCAGCGATGATTACGCGTAAAGCCGGGCCAGCACTCGCGGCAGGCTGCACCATGGTAATCAAACCTGCTTCTCAAACTCCTTTTTCCGCACTCGCTATGGTCGCACTTGCCGAGCAGGCGGGCATTCCGAAAGGTGTGCTGAGCGTTGTGACGGGGAGCGCAGGAGAGGTTGGTGGTGAGCTGACCAGCAACCCTCTTGTTCGCAAACTCTCCTTCACAGGCTCTACCGAAATTGGTCAGCAGTTGATGGCCGAATGTGCGAAAGACATCAAAAAGGTTTCGTTGGAACTTGGCGGTAACGCTCCCTTTATCGTCTTCGAAGATGCTGACCTGGACGCCGCTGTGGACGGAGCGCTGGCGTCCAAGTACCGCAATGCCGGACAAACCTGTGTCTGTGCAAATCGCCTCTACATCCAGGATGGTGTGTACGACGCCTTCGTCGACAAGCTGAAAGCCGCCGTGGCCAAGCTCAAGATCGGCAATGGTTTGGATGATGGGGTCACTACCGGCCCACTCATTGACGAGAAGGCGATCAGCAAAATTGAAGAACACATTGCTGATGCAGTTTCGCTGGGGGCAAAAGTTGTCGCTGGTGGTTCAAGCCTAGGCGGAAACTTCTTCGAGCCGACGATCCTTGTCGATGTACCGAAAAACGCCAAGGTTGCCAAGGAAGAAACATTCGGCCCCCTTGCTCCTCTGTTACGCTTCACGGACGAGGCAGATGTTATCGCTCAAGCAAACGATACGGAGTTTGGTCTGGCTGCGTACTTCTACGCCCGCGACCTCAGTCGCGTATTCCGTGTTGGAGAAGCGCTCGAATACGGAATCGTGGGTATCAATACCGGGATTATTTCCAACGAAGTAGCACCGTTCGGTGGAATCAAGGCATCCGGCATTGGGCGCGAGGGCTCCAAGTACGGAATCGAAGATTACCTGGAGATCAAATACCTCTGCCTGGGTATCTGATCGGGATTGAACTGGCGGCTCTCTCGTAGAGAGTCCCAACAATATTTAATGAAGTCCGGCCCACATGGGCTGATGAGGTTGATATGAGCGATACCAACGAATCTTTGCAACAACGCCGCGTAGATGCCATCCCGCGTGGGGTAGGACAGATCCACACCATCTTTGCCGATCGCGCTGAAAACTCTACCGTGTGGGACGTTGAAGGCCGCGAGTTCCTGGACTTCGCCGGCGGCATTGCAGTACTCAATACTGGTCACCTGCACCCAAAAATCGTCGCAGCAGTTCAAGAGCAACTGACCAAAGTTTCGCATACCTGCTTCCACGTTTTCGGCTACAAACCCTACGTTGAGCTGTGCGAAAAGCTTAACAAACTGGTTCCAGGTGACTTCCCGAAGAAAACCCTGTTGGTAACCACGGGTGCCGAGGCTGTCGAAAACGCAGTCAAAATCGCACGCGCTGCCACTGGCCGCACGGGTGTCATCGCTTTCACCGGTGGGTATCACGGGCGCACCATGATGACACTGTCTTTAACCGGCAAGGTTGCTCCGTACTCTGCTGGTATGGGGCTCATGCCTGGCCACGTCTACCGGGCGCAATATCCAAACGCACTGCACGGAGTCAGCACCGACGATGCCATGGACAGCATCGAGCGCATCTTCAAGAACGATGCTGCAGCCACTGATATCGCGGCGATCATTCTCGAACCCGTGCAAGGTGAAGGCGGTTTCCACGTTGCTCCCAAGGATTTCATGCAACGTCTGCGGGCGCTCTGTGACCAGCATGGCATCAAGCTTATTGCCGATGAGGTTCAAACCGGTGCAGGGCGAACCGGGACTTTCTTCGCCATGGAGCAAATGGGCGTTGCAGCTGACCTGACTACGTTCGCCAAATCGATTGCCGGCGGCTTCCCTCTGGCCGGCGTCACTGGTCGGGCCGAAATCATGGACAGCATCGCGCCAGGCGGCTTGGGCGGCACTTACGCCGGTAGTCCTATCTCCTGCGCCGCCGCTCTCGCTGTCCTGGAAATCTTTGAAGAAGAAAAGTTGCTCGATCGCGCCAAATCGGTGGGGGAGATCTTGGTAACTGGTCTGAAGGCCATCCAGGCTCGTCATAAGACTCTCGCCGAGATCCGTCATATGGGCTCCATGATCGCGGTCGAACTGAGTGAAGGCGGCGATGTGAAGAAACCAGCCGCTGCGTTGGTTGGGCAAGTTGTTGCCAGGGCACGCGAGAAGAGTCTGATCTTGCTGTCGTGCGGTACCTACGGGAACGTGCTGCGTATTCTCGTTCCTCTGACAGCCACCGATGCTCAGCTGCAGCAAGGCCTGAACATCATCGGCGAATGTTTCGACGAGTTGGCATAACGCTCTCTTCCTGACTGTGGGCTCATACCATGAACAAGACAAACCTCACGCTTGAGCAGAAAGATGTTAAACACCACATGCATCCTTACGCGCACAACGCCACAGTACGGAAGTGCCCAGGAAGGGCTATTCAACCGTACGTACCGATCCAAGTCAGTGGGTCGAGATATCCGTACCGGCAATCGTCAGCGAAGGGTTATTTCAGTTGGTTCAGGAACAGCTTGCCGAAAATCGCAAATTCGCGATCATCAATATGTCCTGGCCGCGCACCCCGGATGCGCGTTGGTATGTGAACTACGGCATCGCGCTTGTTGGTGCCATCGTCATCCTCGTCGGTGTCCTTTACATGACTCTGTTTCGTCCCTATGAAAAGGGCAGAGCTCCAGCTTCGGATGCCTGGAAAAATCGCTAATCGACATCAATGCCTGCCGCTAAGCGCGGCAGGAAAAATGATCTTCTAAACAATAAGGTTGAAAGCTATGACGTCTCGAATCCACTCACTACTGTTCGGGCTGTTTCTGGTTCTGGCCAGTCATGCAAGTTTTGCGGCAGGCCAAAACGATACCCTCAGCGTAATCCGTGACTATATGAAGGCTTGGAATGCCCACAATGCGGATGCTGCGGCCGAGTACTTTTCTGATAACGTTGAGTTTCTTGACGCCTCGGTGGGCACACCTCAGGTTGGCCGCGAAAACGCCAAGTCCCAAGTAATTCAGGTGTTCATGCAGGCGGTGCCGGATTTGCAATGGAAAATGTTCGGCGAGCCGATTGTCAATGGCGAGAGCATTGCCTTTGAATGGGAGTTCAAGGGCACCAATACCGGCCCCTGGAGTGCCGAGACTCCAGCCACTCAACGCCCCCTCAGCTTTAAGGGTGTTAGTTTCATACATCTCAAGAACGGCAAAATTCTCACGCAGCATGACTACTACGACGCCCTTGGTTTTAACAAGCAACTGGGTTGGTAACGGATTATTACAGTTTGCAGTACCAGGGGAGGCCTGCTTACGCAGAGTGCTCACCGTGATGCCGACGACCTTAGGTCGTCGGCAGATGGGCAAATCTCTTGGGCTGTAGCACGCTTGAATATGTTCTGAGACGCCACGCTTCTGCTGTTCGTTTTACTCAGCTCCATTTTTTCTCGGGTGTTCAGGAGTATGCGGCACCTGATGAGAGATACCAGTCAGCATAAGGTGTGTTGGTGACAAAACACCTATTGAAGTCAGGGCTGCCATCGTCCCACCAGACAGGCCCGCGTTCACCGAGTTTCACCTTGGTCTTCTGAACCTTCGCCCTTGCCACCGACAACTGCCCAGAATCGGCAGAAGCTTTCGCCGCCTTTACCTGACGTCGCGCTGCCATGAGTTCTTCGACGAGGCGTTGCCGTGCATCCGCAGTCAGCGATGGGTTGCTGCATCGCCAAAGCTGCCCTTTGACTACAAGGTAGCGACCGTCAGGTGTCGTCGGATACATCTCGGGAACGCCTTGTTATTCCAAGTGCAGTGGCTTGGTTCGTACTAGACCGCGACTGGCGCCACCAGAACGGTTCTGGGGGCGGCGCTTGGGGCTTCTCTCAGAGGCATCTTCTGGTAACTCGTCTTGGCGCTTCAAAGGCTGTTAGCGCCAAACAGATGACTCAATGAGGTACTTAGCAGCTAAGGCCATACAAGACCGACAAACGAGAGAATAACTAGGGGCAATCACCACTGCCCCAACGATGTAGATAATATTGTTCATGAAAACTACATCTTTATCTTCGACACCAAGGTGTCTAATACAAACGACACCACCGCTGGCAATTCCGTTCCGCAAATCAAGATTCAGTTGCGGCGCCATCATACCAATGTTCTGTTGCGATATTACGAACCTTCTCTCGTCGCCTAATGTCTATTAATGGACGTTTGCCCAAGGGCGAATCCTGCAACAGATACGACCTAAGGAGCGAAGTAAACGCACTTGCTTCATGCAAATCGGAGTTTTTGGTGTAACGTTACAATAACAATCACGGAGAGATTTCCCATGTCCAAGCTCGCAGAGTTCCGCCAGCTCGAAAAACACCTAGCTGAACAGCTTCAAGCACTCGAAGCCCTCAAAGGTGACGCTGGCTTGAAGGCTGAAATCGAATTCGAAACAAAGCTCCGTGCACTGTTGGCGAAGTACGGCTTCAGCTTGAGAGACATAGTCAACCTACTTGATCCAAAGGCTGATCGTCGCGCGCCCGCTGCTGAGTCGAAGAGCAGCACTCGCAAGCCTCGCCAGGTGAAGGTCTACAAAAATCCGGAATCTGGCGAAGTCGTCGAAACCAAAGGCGGCAATCACAGAACGCTGAAGGAATGGAAAGCGAAATACGGCTCTGACACCGTCGAGTCTTGGCTGACCAAGTGAGTTTGATTTGAGTACAAAAGGGCCCTTCGAAGGGCCCTTTTTTTGTTGGGCGAAATTAAAGACAGGGATAGGCCCACTATCCAATGGAAGGTGATTCGCTAGGTCACGTCGTGCTGAATTGGCCGCTCGCAATTCTCTGGGGCTTGAAATGATTAAGCACATTGTTATGTGGAAGGTTGTGGGTGCTGATGAGGCGGAACGCAACGCGGCTGCACAGCTGGTTAAAAAATCCTTCGAGGATCTACACGGGCGCATTCCGGGTATGCTGCATATTGAAATCGGCATCGACTACTGCCATTTCGAACACAGCTGCGACGTGGTGCTTTACTCTGAGTTTGAGTCAAAGTCTGCATTGACTGCTTACGCTACACACCCAGAGCATCTGCGCGTACGTGACCTCTTGCTGGGGGTGCGCATTACTCGTCACCAAGTCGACTATCACTCTGACTAAGGCTGGCAAGTGGGGCCTCTCTAACCAGTGCTACCTGCTCGTGTGGTGTAACGCTTCTTCGCGATTTCGCTCTGCATGAGACGTGGCATTGCCCTTATTTAGTCTGTCCACATTACAAAGCCCATCCCATCAATCGGTTTGGGCTTTTTTGTCGATACGACTAGCTGAATGCCACGTTGCATTAGCACGTCATTGACCTACTGAACGAATGTCGCGATGGGATGGTGCCTATCTTTCGAGAGGCGATTCGTAGGCAAAGATGACGGGAACATGGGATCACCATAATAAAAGGAGAACCCCATGTCTCAAGCCATCTCTCTTGATGAGCGTATAGCTACCGAATGGGCATGCGAGCGCCTTATCAAGCAATTCGCTCAATTGAACGATGCCCAAGATCATGACGGTATAGCCGCATTATTCGTTGAGGACGCCCGATTTTCGCGTCCTTTGGCCCCGGACGATTACTTCGAAGGTCGTGAAGCGATCCGCGCCATGTTCCGTGACCGGCCGAAACGGCTGGCTCTGCACATCATGACCACCATTCTGATTGAACAGACCTCTGCAACTACGGCACGTGGGCGCTGCTACCTGACTTATGTCTCGAACGGTGACGCTTCTGCAGCACAGCCTGCTCCCCTGGAAGGAACGCCAATGTATGGCCAATTCGATGACGAATTTGTCCTGACGGATGAGGGGTGGAGGTTCTCACTTCGCCGCGGCAGCATAGTAATTAAGGGCTGAGGGTCTCGCCATGACAGCTCAAAATTTTCGCCGTTGGCAGGTGGGTGATATACAAATCACCCGCATTGTTGAGACCGCTCCCGTCGTTTCTCCTGTATCCCTAATGTTTCCCGAGGATGATGAATCTTTAATTGCTCCTCACCTCGACTGGCTCAAGCCTCACTTCCTTGATGCTGATGGCCAGATGCTCGTTGCTTGGCAGTGCTTTGTCGTTGAAACACCTGATCGCCGAATCATGGTCGACACGTGTATCGGTAACGATCGCAAACGCTACTTCGATATTTTCAACGACATGCATAACCCCTTTTTGGAGGATCTGCGTAGTGCAGGTTATCCACCAGAAAGTATCGATACTGTCCTTTGTACGCACCTGCACTACGACCATGTTGGGTGGAACACTCGACTGGTTGATGGCAAATGGATTCCGACGTTTCCAAATGCACGCTATCTGTTTGGGCAAGTTGAGTGGGAGTACATGCTGGGCCTTGCTGAGTCGGGCGATTGGCACCACGCAGGGCATGTTCCTGACTGTTTGTTACCCATCATGGAAGCAGGTTTGGCAGACCTGATCGACACAGATTTTGAGGTATGCCCGCAAATTAGATTGCTTCCGACGCCTGGCCACACCCCCGGGCACGTCAGCGTTCACATCGAATCCCAAGGGCAAGTTGCCGTAATCACTGGCGACATCATGCATCACCCGGTGCAAATGGCGATTCCGGACAAACAGTGTGCGTTCGATCACGACAAAGCCCAAGCGTGTTGTACCCGCCGCACTTTCCTGACTCGTTACCAAGACAGTGATGCTTTGGTAATCGGTAGTCATTTCCCTGAGCCCACTGCAGGCCATGTTTTTAGCGATCAGTCTGCATGGCGTTTTGAAGGGCAAGTTAACGACAGTCAAATAACCACAAGAGGAGAACCGGACGTGACCAAGGCTGCCAACGCGAATGAACAATTGGTGCTCGATTTTTTCACGACTCTGAGCACGGGTGATCTTGTAAAACTCGGCACTTTCATCGATGCCGATACCACTTGGACGCCCATGATCGAGAACGTCCCTGGTGCGGGAACACACACCGGGAAGGCCATCTGTGAAGAGTTTCTTGCTCCAGTTCGTGGCCTATTCGTCGATGGTGATCCCAAGGTACATGTGGACAGCATTGTCTCCAGTGGGGACAAGGTGATGTGTGAGACCCGAGGTGTCGGCAAGCTGCGCAATGGGCGTTCTTACAACAACCTATACGCATGGGCATTTCTCATCCGCGATGGCCGCATCAAGGCTATCCGTGAGTACATGGATAGCCACTACGTTATGGTCAATCTCATGGATGGGCAGTCATGAGTCACGACTTCTCTGGCTTCAATATCTTCATTTCCGGGGCGGGAAGGGGATTGGGGCGTTCGACGGCACAGTATTTGGCGAGTTTGGGTGCCACAGTCGGCGTCGGTGACATCGATGCGGCCGGTTGCGAGGAGACGGTGAAGCTCATACGGGAGGCTGGTGGGAAAGCGCACGGTTACGTGGCTGATCTGGCTTCTCGTAGTGAGTTTCTTCGCGTTGCTTCGGAGTTTTCTAGCGAAGTCGGAGCACTCCATGCAGTACTCAACAACGCTTCGATTCTTCGTTATGCACCGATCGAGTCCATTGACGAGCAGACCATTGACCTGATGGTGGGGGCTGGCCTCAAGACGGTGTTCTGGGGAGCGCAAGCACTGCTCGCGAACATGGATTCCGCGGTTGGCGGATCAATCATCAACTATGCATCGCCAGTTTCTCATCATGGCTTTGCGAACGCTTCTGCATATACCGCCGTGAAAGGTGCAGTGCACGCGGTAACTCGTTCGATGGCCGCTGAGCTTGGGCCGCGTGGTGTGCGAGTGAATGCCATTTCTCCAGGCTCTGTACCGACTCCTGGAGCTGTCGCCTATGTCTCTCAAGAGGAATACGCCAAGCGAGCTGCGAGCATTCCTTTGCGTCGCTTGGGAGAGGACGCAGACATCGCGCAGGCGATTGCGTTTCTTCTCAGCCCTAACGCTGCATTTGTGCATGGCTCCGTCTTTTGTGTTGACGGCGGCATCGTTGCAGCGGGCTAACGGCCATTTACATTATTCGAGGTGCACATGAGTGCAGTTAAGGTTGAGCGGCATTTTGATGAGGGGCGCCTTCAGGAGCTCCGGGCAGTAATTGAGCGCGACATTGCTCGAGGCGACTATCACGGCGCCGTGATCCGCGTTTCGTTGGGTGGGAAGGTTGGTCTGGATACTGCGATTGGAAGTGCCGACGCTGATCAGACTAAGCCTCTCTCTGTGAACTCTGTTTTCAGCATTTTTTCTCTGACCAAAGCTCTCACAAATGTGTTGGCGTTGCGTTCGATAGAGCTCGGACGCCTAGCGCTGACGACTCGCGTTGCAGACATTATTCCTGAATTTAAAGGTGCACCACGTGAGCAGGTAACCTTATTCCACCTGCTTACCCATACCACCGGTATGCCGGGGGTGTGGATTCCTAAAGCAGATATGTATCAGGATCGCCTGGACGAACTGGTACAGGCGGTTTGCGAGAACGTTCATGGTAGCGTTCCCCCGGGAGAGCGTTGCGATTACTCTCCTGTAGCCAACCAAGTGTTGATTGGCGAAATGTTGCGTCGTACAGACCCTAAGGGGCGCAGCTTCAGTGATTTGATTCGCGAAGATCTCTTTGAGCCGCTAGGTATGCATGACACCCAAATGGGGGTGCGTCCAGATCTGCGCGAGCGCAAAGTCGTGCCTGACATGCGTGGTGTTATTCCGATCAAGTGCCTTGGGCGGACTCAGCCTGGACCTTTCAGCCTGTTTGAGGAAGAGGTGTGTGAAGCACCACATGTAGGCGCCGTATCGACTGCGCGCGACATGTGGCGATTTGCAGAAATGCTTCGCTGCGGTGGTGAGCTCGATGGTGCTCGCATTCTTTCTCCTCGCATGATCGAGGTTGCACGACGCAATCACACGGGTGATCTCTACAACGAGCTGTATCGAGCGGTTGCACTGCGTGCTGGATGGTTTACTCCACCGCCAGCGTACATCGGGCTTGGATTCAGCGTGCGCGGTGAAAAGATTGTGCATCACCAGTTTGGCACGCTCACATCCACTGAGACATTCGGGAATTACGGTGCGGGCACTACCATGTTCTGGATCGATCCGACTCTGGACTTGGTGTTCACCTGTCTCACCGCTGGTGTCATGACTCAAGCAGCAAACATCCAGCGTTTCCAGCGTTTGTCCGATCTCGCCGTTTCGGCCGTAGTGTGAGCTGATCCCATGAACGACATTTTTGACTATGTGATCGTCGGTGGCGGTTCGGCGGGCTGCGTTCTGGCCAATCGTCTATCCGCTGATGGCCGCAACACCGTGGCGCTAATAGAGGCTGGCCCCAAAGACGATCATTGGGTACTAACGATTCCAACCGGTGTAGCGGCAGCCTTGAGCAAACCGCAATTTAGTTGGGGTTACGAAAGTACGCCTCAGCTCGGGTTGGGATCTCGTCCGTTTCCAATTCCCCGCGGTAAGGTCTTGGGTGGCTCAAGTTCAGTCAACGGGATGGTCTATTTCCGTGGCCATCCTGCTGATTTTGACGACTGGGCAGAGAACGAAGGGGCTACTGGTTGGAGCTATCGGGAAGTGCTTCCTTACTTTATCCGCTCAGAGGATAACCCTGCGTTCGCTGGTTCTCCTTATCACGGTGATAAAGGAGAAATGCGTGTTTCTAGCCCACCGCGCCCCAACAAGCTAGTACACAGCTTTTTGGAGGCTAGCGGCGAGATGGGATTGCCGAAGTGTGATGACTTTAATGCCGCAGATCCTGAGGGGCTTGGTCTGCGTCAAGCGACGATTCGCAAAGGCCGTCGTGAATCTATGTCAACGGCATTCCTGCGTCCTGCTCTGCCGCGTAAGAACCTGACCGTTATCACCGATGCTTTGGTCGACAAAGTAGCAATCGACAATGGTCAGGCCGTAGGCGTGAGCTTTCTGGTCAAAGGTGAACTTCGCAATGTACGTGCTCGTCTTGAAGTGATTCTGTCTGCTGGAGCATATGGCTCGCCTGCTGTGCTACTGCGCTCTGGCGTAGGAGATGTCGAAGAGCTGCAGCGTCATGGGATTCCTGTTCAGCAACATCTCCCCAGCGTTGGGGTAGGGTTGCGAGATCACCCAAGCGCAGCAGTGCAAATGTACACCGACAAGGACTATACGTCGTATGGCGTATCAGCCCGCTCAATGCTGCGTAACATCGGTAACGTTGCCGAATACATGCTTTGGCGTCGCGGGCCGATCGGAGGCAATGTCTTCGAAGCGACTGGTTTTCTACGCACTTCTCCGGAGTTGGATCGTCCTGACCTGCAGCTGGTTTTCATGCCTGCCCACCGCGGGCCTAAGCCAACCTTGCTGCCGATTGGACATGGATATGGTGTGCTATCTATCGCTGCTCGCCCGAAGAGTCATGGCCGAGTACGCCTGGCCGATGCTAATCCAGCAACGAAGCCGCTCATTGATCCAGAGTTTTATGCGCATGAGGACGATCTTGCAGTCGTCCGGCACGGTCTGACTTTGGCGCGGAAAATTCTCGGTCAGTCATCATTTGATCGCTATGGAGCGAGGGAAATTCTTCCCGGTGCGGATGTCCGGCAAGATTCGGCGTTGGACGATTACATCCGTCGTACGACGGTGACTGTTCACCACCCAGGATGCACATGCAGAATGGGAAGTGACCCCGCGACGACCGTAGTAGATCCACAGCTGAAGGTACGTGGTATCCGCGGGCTTCGTGTGGTCGATGCATCGGTTTTCCCTACGCTGATCGCCGGAAACACAAACGCTGCTGTGGTTATGATCGCAGAGAAGGCTGCCGACATGATCCTGGGTAAGCGAGCACCTGCACCCATTGATTTACCGTACGCCAAGTAAGCCTGTTATCCAGGAGCACCGTTCATGGTGCTCCTGTGTTCCTCCGGACTAATTCGAATACGTCGAAGTGGCTCTTTGTAAGAGATCTACTTTCCCTGAGCGCCGTTTGAGCTCCTCCCTCTCATTCCCTTTTACTTCCCCATTAGCGAGAAATACACGTGAGGGCCGCAAGCTCACATGCCGAAATAGAGGGGATGGACAGCTATCGATGAATAGCGCTGAAGATCCAATTTAATGGGACACTACCGAGGTCAGCTTTAGGTGCAATGTAATCGAACTGGGCAGGATAAACTGACCAGGCTGATTGAAAGTGTCGACGTGGGAAGCGGGCAACACTAACGATGCGCGCATACAATTGTGAATTGCCGCGAATGGATAAGTGAAAAGGCCCAGCATCATGGCCGGGCCTTTCCAATGTCTTAATTAAGCCGTTTCATGTACGTGCAGTCGACTCGTTCACTCAAGCTGTATTACTCGATTTCGCTGGTATGGTGAAGCGTACTGGTGGTGCCTCCTACCAAAGCTTTCTGCTTGTCTGTTTCACTTCGCTCCTGATCCTGCTTGACCAGTGATGTCTGCCAGTCAGCTTGATATGGACGACTTTCCAGGCCGAAAATCGACATCAATGCACCACGAAGAATTTCAGGATTGTCGACCATGTAAAGGAAGTTACGCTCGTCTTCGGCGCGCTTTTCCGGGTCTGCTTCTTGGGTTCTGCGCTTGAACTCAATAGCTGTCGGATTGGCGATTTCGAGGAAGATGCGGCGGCGTTCATATGCATACCAATCAAGCACATCGTTTTCGGCCTGGCCGTTAAAGAGCTTCTCAAAGCAATCGATGAGCGTTACGGCATCCTGGACGCCAGATGTGAAACCCATGCCACCGATAGGATTGGTCGCGTGTGCCGCATCGCCGGCGAGCAGCACACGCCCTACACGGAAGGTGGAAGCCGCTCGTTGGTGCACACGATAAGAGTTTGCTCGTTCCAAGCGGTATTCAGCACCTTCCGGTAGCCAATGGCGTAGTCGCTTGTCTACTCGGGCCAAGCGTTCTTCATCGCTTGCATTGCTGTCTTCACCATAGGCTACTCGCCACAGGTTATCGTTGTTGACTCGCGCGATGACTGCCCAATTAATCGGATCAGAAATCATGTTCGAGGCGGCATATCCATGTTTGCTGAAGTCGAAGAAAATGTTTGTGGCCATGAACGTATCTGGCCAAGTGAAACCATCGAAACTGGCACCCATCAGCTTGCGCACAGTGCTGCGTGCACCGTCAGCGCCGATTAGCCAATCGGCTTCGAGCTGACGCTCACCATCGTTGTCGCGGATGCTTGCGATTACCCGATCATCATGCTGTTCAATGCTTTCCAGCGTCGTGCTCCAAAGCATTTCACTACCAGGAAGCGCAAGGAATCGCCGCAGGATCATTTTGGCAAGCTCATCCTGCCCAAAGTGCAGGATGTAATGGTAGGGCGTGAGGTCTTCTACAAGGCGATGATCCATCCGCCCCACATTACCGGACTGCGCGAAATAGCATTGATAGTCATAGCTTTCAGGCCCAAGTTTTTTTGCCGTTTCGAGCAGGCCGATTTTGTCTAGGGCTTTGACTGTAGAGGGCAGGTAAACCATCGCTCTAGGCGAGTCGACCACTTTTGGTTCGCGGTCGATGACAGTGACCTGTGCACCTCGTTGAGCCAGGCCAAATGCGGTTACGAGTCCAGCAGGCCCGGCCCCAATTATGATGATGCGTTTACCAGCAGCCATCGAGTAATCCTCTTGTTGTTCTTTTTGACAATTTGATCAGGGTTTGAACGCTTCTACCGCAGGCGCGCTGTCAGTGAACTCTTTCACTTTGTGCAGCAGCCCATTCCGAACGATGAATAGGAAGTGGTAGTGATTGATGTAGATTCGCTCGTTGTTCAACTCAGCTCGCCCGTCTACCTCAACAGCAATACGCTCTCCATCCTCGGTTATTCCGCAAATGGTAAATTTCATTGTGCGGATGACTGGCAGTACTGAGCCGATAAAGCCCGCGAAGGCAGATTTGTCCATATCACCGGTGTTAGGTAGCCAGAACACAGCGTCGTCGCTCACAAGCTCCAAGGCTGCGGTGAGATTGCCGGCTTCGATGAATGCCAAGTACTCAAGTGCGAGTAGTCGATTCGGAGAGGTTTGCATGAGAATCCCCTTATCGTCTTAGCAGCATGCTGATCAGAAACAGGGCCAGTTTCGCACTCAGAAGTCGGAAACCACCGCGTAACTCTTCGGGGCGGAGTTGTGCCGAGATAGGCATGGCGCCAAATGCGGTGCCCTTCAAAACCAATTTGTTTCCATCTCGTTCAAGGGCTTCGATCTTCATTAGTTCGCTGCCATCAGGGGAATAAAGTCTCATTGCGTCACGCCTTATTGAATTGACTGAAGTTCATCTTGAGATCATCAAACACACGCATTGCCGCTGCGCGGCCGGCACCGAAAACACCGCCACCCGGATGTTGGAATGGGCCGACGAGATACAGCCGGTCAACTCCTGGAACAGTGTTACGACCAAGGTCTGGAGTCGGTCGGTGAGCGCCGAATTGATGCTGGTGTCCAGCGATGCCATGTAGATCGCCGCGCTGGAAGCTTGGCGAGGTACGCTGCATATCGAGAGGGGTGTCGACATGACGACCAATGATCAGATCGCTGCTCAGGTTGTGAAAATATGGTGACATGCGCTCTAGCAGGCGGTCGGCATAGTCTTCCTTGATCTCGTCCCAATACGCGGCGGGGCGGCCGCCTACTTCGAACGGAACGTAGGCCCAGGCATGCATGGTGGCTTTGCCGACGGGTGCGCGACTAGGGTCAATGTTCGTCGGGGACGCGAGAGCGAGAAGTGGATCTTGGGGAAGTTCGCCATATCGAACATCATCGAAAGAGCGACGGAAGCGAGGGATGCTGACAGGCAGGAGCTCAATAAAGGCTGCTTTATCGACATGGTCTCCAGCCTTGAATTGGAGTTTTTCTTGTAGCGAAGCATGGATGGTAATGCAGGCACAGGGCGAAGTGGTCGTTCGTTCTGCTCGTTCGAAAACGTGAGGAGCGACACCGGCCTCCTGCAGATATCCACGTAGGAGGTGAGGGTGGATACCTCCAATTACTGCATCCCTAGCTTCGAAGCGTCGCCCGTCGTGAGTCTGAATAGCAGTAGCTCGTCCAGCCTTGGTCTCGATTACCGCCACGTCTACTTCTGAAATGACGTCTCCGCCATGATCTTCGATGCAACGAATCAGTGCCGCAGTTAGCGCACCGCTGCCACCGACCGGAATACCGATGCCGTACTTTTCCATGAAACCAAGGAACATGAACAGGCTAATGCCAGAGCCGAGTTCCTCTGGGCTAGCAAGGTTTTCGCCGACCATTCGCGCGAAGTGCAGGCGAGTTTTTTCATGCTCGAACCAGTCGGTAATGATCTCCCAACTGCTCTTCATCATGGTGGCGAACATATCCCGACCTTCCGGGCTTTGATCCATCATGGCGAACTGAGCACCCATTGGTACCGGTGCTGAATAGAGGGTGCCGATTAACATTGGCAGGTAATGAGCGGCAATCTCAGAGAATTTGAGATAAGCCTCAGCGTCTTTTTGGGAGAATTTTGCCAGTTCCTGATAGTTGCGCTGGCGATCACGGTAGAGGCTCAAAGTCGTGCCGTCATCGAACACGGAGATCAGGGGTACCTCAGGGTAAATGTACTTCAAACCGTACTTGCTAAGGAGCCCCAGCTCATCGTTGCGGATCAGCGGGTTCGCTTGGATAAAGATATGACCAACGCTGTGTTGATCATGTTTGAAGCCTGGCACTGTGAGCTCGCGTGTGACTACGCCGCCGCCAAACCAGGCGTTACGTTCAAGTACCAGGACTTTTTTTCCAGCTGCTGCCAGATACGCAGCGGCCACCAGGCCGTTATGGCCGGAGCCAATGGCTACAACGTCGTAAGCCGTGGACATGCTTGGTTCCTCTTGTTTTTATCGAATCGAATGAGTTCACGATGCGACAAGCAATCAGACCAAGCACCTATCCATGGATAGCGTGAATGGAGAGTAAATCTGTAAGCAGGGCTTGCAGCTTTACTTATCGGAGGATACCAAGTTGGCGTGCCCTCTCAGCAGCCTGGGAACGTCGGCGAACCCCGATTTTGTCGTATATCTGCTGGAGGTACCATTTGATGGAGCCTTCGGTCATTCCGAGTTTGATACCAATCTCACGATTCAGCATGCCAATGCTGACCATCTCCAGAATATCCAACTCACGGCTATTGAGAGCACCGAAAATGGCACTTCCTTGCTCCGGAGAGGCAGCGGTTGGTGTATTGGCGGCCGGGACTTCACCGTCCACTCTTTCCAGCAGATTGCTGGCGAATGCATCCGCTGGTTCACCTTCAAGCTTTGCTGCCTGAAGTTGATCGCGCAGCAGGCGCACTAACCATTCGCCCTCATCAAGAAATACGCGGATGAATCCGCATGGTGCTGCCTGGAATAATGCTCGACGCAGGGCTCGTTGTGCCGCTCGTTGATCACCGGTCAGCAGCGAAAGATGCGCGATGATGACATTCCAGCGAAGCGCGCTACGAACTGCATTGGCAGCTTCAAGATGACGATTCCACAGTTTCGCAAGATTAAGAGCCTCAGGAAGTCGATCCTCGGCTTGGGCAACCTTGACCCAGCAAAGCGCGCGCGCCTCATCGCGAGTGCTGACGTTTCTATGTGGGGCAACGTCGCTTACCGGGCCGCGCAGTTTGTTTTTACGACCAAGCCGGATGACTTCGTCGACTTCACCTTGTCGCAACAGCCATTTCATTCGTTCGGCCAAGCTGAAAAGGCGGAGTCGTTCGAAGCCGTGCTCATTGGCGAAGACATCTGCTTCGTCGAGCATTTGGAAGGCGTTGGCCTTGTCTCCGTCGATCATAGAGATGCGCGCGCGAGTCAGCCACCCTGCGATGGCTTGGTCGACGAAGCCGAGGTAACTTGCATGCTGGAGGTATTGATCGAGAAGCATACGAGCTTGCTGAAGTTCGTCCCGCTCGTAATGCACCTTTGCCAAATGCACTGCGATCATCGCGGCTAAAGGCGAGCCATGTCCCGTAATTTTTATTGCAGAGCGCAAAGCCGTACTGAGCGACTGGATGGCTGCATGTGTACGTCCTGCTGCGAGCCTCGCAGGCGCCAGAACTGCATTGTGGAAGACTTGTGCTGCTTCGCTTGGTAAACGCTTAAAGTTCTCCATGCATATGGTATTTAAGCGTTCCACTTCATCGAGCTGATAGTGCTCACGGAGTGCATACAGTTCTGCCGTATAGAAGCTGCCTTTCACCAGAGGTGGTGCGTCGTGGTAGTTTTGCTGCAAGTACTGCGCTTGAGCTTGGATGGCTGAGGGGGTATCGCCGAGCATGCCGAGCATCAGCTCCCGATGAAGCCATTCATAGCGCAAAGTCTGGATACGATCTTTGGGAAGTAGATTGTCACGCTCGATCTGATTGAGGCGCAGTCGAGCCTTTTCGAGCAGCGTTTTACAAGTCTCAAATTGCCAGCGAATTTCCAACTGCCAAATTTGACTAAGGATGATTGCGGGAAATCGCATCGCGATTTCCTCAGGCAGCATGTCCACGAGCGCCCAAGCATGAACGTAAGACGAAAAGATTTCGACGTGGTAGGTGTCGATAATTTCCGCGGCCCGGAGATAGTCTTTTGTGGCTAACGCTTGATTGAAAGCCCCAACGTAATCTCCAGCCTGGATCAACCATTCGCTGGCCACCATGTGCAGTTGAAGCATGAGCTTTTCGTTTGTTTGGCGAAGCTCGCGCTTCAGAAACTCTGCAAAAAGTGGATGGTATCGGTAGCTTCTTTGCTCATCATCCATTGCCATCAGAAACAGCCCTCGACTCTCGCATTCACGGAGCTTGGCTTGGCTGTCCTGTTGCCCAGTTAGCGCATTACAAACATCTGCATCGAGACGTTCCAGGATGGACGTGTACAACAGGAAATCGCGAATCTCTTGTGGCTGACGGAACAGTACGTCCTGCAGAAAGAACTCTGAGAATTGACGTCTCTCTCCAGAGAAATTGGCCAGGTTATATACCTGGTCAGGATCATGCCGTAGTAAAAGTGCTGCTAAGACTAAGCCGCCTGCCCAACCTTCAAGGCGATTCTCAAGCTGACTCAATTGCTCTTCGGGAACAGATTCCACTCCTAGATGTTGAAGGAGGCAGACCGTTTCATCGTGGTTTAAACGTAGATCCCGAACATTTATATCGGATACCAATCCTTGCATTCGCTGTCTGGCAACGGAGAGGCAAGGTTCTCCTCTGAAACTGAGGATGAAGTGAAGATGTGGCGGTGCCCGTTCCGTCAGCATGGACAGGCAACGAACAGCGTCACTACCTGCAAGATGGTGAACATCATCGATAAATAGATAAATCGGAGTTTGATCACCCTGAAGAAGCTCTAAGAGCGCTGTGAGTGATTTGCTAAGGTTCGTCTCTCCAATCCGGGTCAGCAGGCCATTGACGGGTACTGGTTGGTCAACAAGCTCTACGGCTGCTTTGAGATAGGCACTGAAATGGGCTAAGTTTCCATCTCCCTCTTCAAGAGAGAGCCAGGCAGTCTTGGCGCCGCCTTGCTTCAACTGTTGATAATGCTGCTTCAACAGTCCAGTTTTGCCATATCCAGGGGGAGCCTGAACGAGTGTTAACGGAGTCTTGGATGACTCGAACATGCGCTTGAGCAGGCGCGGAAACGGAACCAGATTGACACAGGCAGTCATCGGGCACAGTTTGGAGGCAATCAGCGATAACTGCAGCGGGGCATGCAGGGTTTGGAACAGGCTATTAGTACTACTGCGCATGGAGCAGCTCTCCGCGGCTAGGGCCGATTTTTCGGCCTCTTGTTACTATTCAGCCCCTCCAAAGGGGCGATGCATCCCGTTATCTCTTATTGATGGGGCCTTGTCTACTTAGCCTTAGGGGCTAGGTGTAGAGCAACGATGTCGTTCATCGGATCCTCGTGAAACGGGTAGATTTCTCGTACTTGCGGATCATGACCGGGCACTATGTGATCCGGAGAGCTGGCTAGGGAAAGCAGCTTTCGATATCCGTCGAGCATTGCACCAACATCCAGGACAACAGGGAAGGGCGAGTCGTCTTCCATATTTGCGTAATAGTGGCTCGCGTCAGATGCGAGCACGACCCAACCTCGTGCGGTGTGCACTCGCACCGCCTGCAATCCAAGTGTATGGCCACCGACGTGAATTAGTTCTATGCCTGGGGCCAATTGCACATCACCATCGTGGAAAATCACACGTTGCTGATGCACGCCTCGAACCAGATTGACGACATCTTCAACGTTGAAGGACTGACGAAGTGGTCGATACAGCATGTATCTTCCGGTGGCAAAGCGCATTTCAGATTCTTGCAGGTGGAAGCGAGCGTTCGGAAGTAGATCCACGTTCCCTGCATGGTCGTAATGCATATGGGTGATGATCACATCATTGATATCAGCCGGTGTCAGTCCTAGTGCTTCAAGCGCGCGAATAGGACAGCGAAGCAGCTTGCGCCCACGAGCGTCTGCTGCTGTTTGATTGAAGCCTGTGTCAACAAGGTAAACATGATTTTCGTCTCGAATCAGCCAGACGAAATAGTCCATCGGCATTGGCAGGTCATGTGTGTCATGACTGTCGATAAAGTTTTCGCGACGCAGGCGATCGACATAGGCATATCGAAGCGCGAATACCTGGTAGTCGGGTAGTGCGTTCATCGTGCCTCCAAATTGCATAGGAACCGCCGGCTACTAGCCGGCGGTTGAAGGTCAGGCGTGTTCAGCTTCCCAAACCTTGATTGCCTCGCTTGCAACTCGGAAGGCGGCTAGCGCTGCAGGTACGCCGCAGTAAATTGCAGTCTGCATCAGCACTGCGCGGATCTCTTCCTTGGTGACACCGTTGGTAAGGGCGCCCTTCACATGTACACCCAGCTCATGATGCTGGTTCATGGCAGTCAAAGCGGCCAGGTTGATGATGCTGCGAGTTTTAAAGGGAAGAGTGTCATCACCCCAGACTACGCCCCAGCAATATTCTGTGACCAGCTCCTGCATAGGGCGATTGAAGTCGTCTGCCGCAGACCAGGACTTTTCGACATGCGCAGCACCAAGTACGGCTTTACGGTTGGCAAAACCTTTATCAAAGAGCTCTTTGCTCATTACGAGATCCTATTTTCAGTTGGAGTTAAGTGGACGGGTTGGTACTTCGATGCCCGCCCATTGCTCTATCAAGCAGGTGATTCGAGTAAAGTCAGCGTTGTCGCCGAAGGCGGCGCGAGTCATGTTGAGCACTTGGCGAACGCTGCTACCCACCGGCATAGGGACGCCCATTGCTTCGGCTTCATCGAGGCAGAGGCGAGTGTCCTTAAGGGAAAGTGCGACGGGGAATCCGAAATCAAATGTACGAGGTAGAACCGCGCGAGGCAGTTTGTCCGCGGTAGCACTGTTGCGCGCGCTGCCGGCGTTGAATACATCGAGCATGACTTGAGGATCCAACCCTGCTTTCACACCCATGACCAGCGCTTCACAGGAAACCGCCAATGCGGTAACGGAAACGAGGTTGTTCACCAATTTCATGGTCTGGCCAAGCCCCGGGGCCTCACCACAGAACAGCGGTTTCCCGATGTTCTTCAGAATAGGAAGTAGCTCCTCATAGGTGGCATTAGGGCAGGCCACCATCAATGCGAGTGTGCCTTTATCGGCGCCTGCCGCACCGCCGCTGACAGGGCAGTCAACGGCCACCACATTTTTGATTTGAAGCGCACTAGCAACTGCTTTGGCAGTGCGAGGGCCAGTGGTCGACAGATCGACGAAAACACGAATTTGCTCACCGTCGATCACGCCACCATCACCGAGGGCTACCTTTTGGACAATATCCGGAGTGGGTAGGCTGGCGAATACTATTTGTGCGTTGTCCGCGACAGCTTTTGGATCAGATGCGCGAGTGGCGCCGAGCGCTTGCAAGCGTTCGACGGCTGCTTCGTTGAGATCGAACACCGTGAGGGCGAAGCCGGCCTGAACCAGGCGACGAGCCATCGGCTCCCCCATGGTGCCTAAGCCAATAAATCCAAGCGTTGGAGTGGACATCTAAATATAGTCTCCAGTCATGTGCCATTCAGGCATTAATTTGTTTGGACGTAAGCAAGCGCTGCAGCAGCGAGCGCGCTAGGTCGATCTCTTCGTCGGTTACCAAATGTGGTCGGTCTGGGAACACTTTCAGCTGAACGTCGTCGGCCCCCATCTCTTTGAATACCTGTGAGGTTTCGGCTGTACGCTGCAAAGGAACCCACTCATCCAGGTCGCCGTTGCTCATCAAGATAGGGGTGCCTGCCAGGTTGGCAGTGGTTGACCATGTCATTCCTTCAGGGCCGATGAGACCCCCGGTCAACGAGATAAGTCCGCCGTAGGCGCCTGCATTTCGATAGACATATTCACAAGCTAGGCACGCACCTTGGGAAAACCCCATGAGGACGATTTTTTCTCGCTTGATCGACGTCTTCTCCAGCGCGGATAAGACGGAAGCAATGCTGTCGAGGGCGAAATCAAGCCAAGGATTATTGTCCGCAATGGGCGCCATAAATCGATTTGGGTACCAGGTTTTGTCCGCAGCTTCCAAGGCGATGTACGGCATATCAGCTAAGCCAATGCGCTCAGCTATAGCGAACATGTCTGAGGGCTGTTGACTTCGACCGTGGATCAATACGGTGGCCACACCGACTTCCTCGGGTGAAGGCCCAAGGAAGCGCACTGGCATTGAAAGATGTGGGTTGTTGGTCATGAGCCACCTCAGTACTTCAGTGGCTCAAGGTACGCGGCGATCTCTTGAGCGCGAGCGCCCAATTGAGGAGGGATCTGGATAGTTTTGCCGAGGTCTTCGAATGGTTCGTCCACCAAGAATCCTTCGGGCTTGGAAACCGACGCTTCGAACAGTGCTCCACCTGGGGTTCGGACATACACCGAGTCGAAGTAGCCGCGGTCTTTGCGCTCTGAAACGTCGGTGTAGCCCATACCTTCGAGGTGAAGTTTGACGCTACGCTGTACGTCAAGATCGGTAACTTCGAACGCGCAGTGGTGCACGGTACCTTCGCCATAGGCCCACGATCCTTGGGCTAGGTTGGGTTCCAATTGGAAATCAATGATCGTACCCGAACCACCATTACCCACCTGGTAGCGAGCGAAAGCACCATCAGTGGTGAGTAGCTTGCCTGTCCAGCCATAGTGCATAAACTCAGCCGAGTTTTCCATGTCACGTACTGAAACAGTAATGCCGTGTGTACCACGGATACCAAATTCAGACGGGACAACGCCATTAGAGTATGGCTTGCGATTGTCGTCTTTGATGCCGACAAGTTCGTACTCAATTCCACACGGATGCGCGAAGTGCAGCAGACGCTCACCAAATCGATCAAGGAGAACAGGTTTGAATCCGTGGCCGGTCAGGTGACGAGCCCAGAACGACAGTGAGGACTCCGGTACCGAAAGCGCCAACGTCTTCACTTGGCCGCTTCCCCGACGTGCTTTACGTCCCGACTGTCGCATAGGGAAGCATGTAATCAGCGTGCTTTCTTCACCAATGTCGTTGCCGTAGTAAAAGTGGTATATCGGCTCGGAGCCATCATACAAACCAGTTTTTTTGACACTTTTCAGGCCAAGTACTTTGGTATGAAAGTCGTAGTCTTCTTGTGCTCCACCAACATTGAGAGTGATGTGATGATGGCGAAGGATGTGCGGGTTAAGTTCCATTGTGTTCTCCAGAGGCGTTGATTCAACAACAAACGCCAATCAAGGGCGGCGCCCGAAAAATGCGTTATCGAGTAGCTGTCTAACGCCTTCCGCCTCAATCGGCCGTGGATTCCAGTACGGAGAGGAACAGGCAATTTCTACGGCACGCGACAGGTCTTGCTCGCGTAGGCCGATTTGTTCAAGTCGGGTTGGTGCACCGAGGCTGGCTGCCAGATCATAGAGTCCTCCGGCTGCATCGCTAACGCCTCCCAGCGCGCGACAAATACGATCCATGGCATCGGGTGCGGCGGCTGCGTTATAAGCCGTGGCGTGGGGGAGGACGATGCTGTGTGTTTCGGCGTGAGGCAGATTGAAGCTGCCACCCAACGTATGGCAGAGCTTGTGATGGATCGACATCCCCACCGCCCCCAAGCAGACACCGCACGCCCAAGCTCCGAACAACGCGTCGGAGCGGGCATCAAGGTCTTCAGGGTTTTTGTGGATTCGGGGGAGGGCGCTCGCCAGGGCTGCGATACCTTGTTCTGCCAATTGCGAGATCAGGGGGTTCGCGTCTTTGGAATACAGAGCCTCCACCGCGTGAGCAATAGCATTGAGCCCGCTTGTAACGGTGATTTCTGGCGGAAGAGTAACTGTCAGATCAACGTCGTAAAGAACAACCTCAGGCAGCACTTTCAGCGTGCGCTGTGTGGTCTTCAGGCCATTCTCTGTTTGGCCAATAATCGGTGTAGCTTCGGAGCCGGCATAGGTCGTCGGGATGACGATCTGCGGTAGGTCAGTATTGAGTGCAATGGCTTTACCAAGACCGATGGTCGAACCACCACCTAATGCCACTACGCAATCTGCTTTAGTGCTAGCAACGAATTCCAAAGCGTCTTTCGTCACCTCGACCGGCGTATGCATGGTCGCGTTCGCGTAAAGACCGACAGCCAAGTCTCCCAACTGCTCGCAAAGACGCTCTCCATTGCGCTGTTGATGCTTGGTTGTTAACACAAGCGCTCGAGATGCACCCAGGGCTCTAATTTCGTCGGCAAGCTGCGCGATCGTGCCAGAGCCGAAAATCACTCGGCTCGGAAGGGCGTTGTAAACAAAAGGTAGCATTGAGGCTCCTGGTCGTTGGGCAATTTCAGATGAGTTTTGCGATTGACGAGGCCAGGGGCACCTGCCGAAAGATAGTGTCCTGGCTAGTCTTGCTTTTGTTTCAGTCCAGGAAATCCAATACGGCTTGGCGAGCTTCGGCGGATTCATCGAGTGGGAGATGGCCGATGTCTCCGAGCACCTTGACCTCGGCGCCGGCAATGTTGTTTTTCCAATGCTCGGCTTGGCCAACAGGAAGGATTCGGTCTAAGCGTCCCCAGAGAATCAAGGTGGGAGCTGAGATGCGCTGCAACAGCTCTGGCATGTTGGGGTTATCCAGGCCTGTCTGACCTAGAAGGCGCATTACTGCACCACCTTCTCTTACCCGCATGCTCATAAATTCTTCATCTGGCCCATTCGGAAGGAATGGGAGAAGGACTTGCATATCGTTCACGAGGTACGAAGGGAAATCCTGAGGCGCTACTGTTGATAGGTCGGGCAGAGGATGATCGGCAACGGTAAGGCCAGCGGGAGCAGCAAGTACGAGTTTGCTAACTCGATTTGGGTATCGTGCAGCGAACTCTGCGGCGATGCGGCCACCTAGTGAACTGCCAATGAGGTGGACGCGTTGGAGGTTGAGCGTATCGAACACCTTTTCGTAGTGCTCGACGTAGTCTGCAATAGAAGCGATTTTGGCGTTGTCTTCGGACAGACCGAAGCCTGGATGGTGAGGCAAGTAGACTTTAAAGCGATCCGTCAGGCCAGAAGTGAATCCCAGTCCATGCCATGTTCCGCCTCCGTGGAGGTAAACCACTGGGGTGCCTTGGCCGGCAGTATGAACAGCAATAACAGCGCCGTTGACTTGGTAGTACTGACGGTGCCAGTCCGAAGAATCGACACGACGATCCCCGCTGGGAAGCATGCTCATGAATACCTTCTTTTTATGATTGTGATATTTGGATAGTGCGAGATTGCTGCTGGTGGTACTGCCCTACACCTATCTATGGATAGGGAGGGCAGCTAGCAGAGCATTGGAGAGTTGGCTGACAGCATCCGGCTTGAAGCGCATTTGAAAACGCTTGTTGGCAGCCGCACGATGGCGGTTTTCGAACTCGATCACGAGGTCGCCAGTTTCAGCGTCTTGTCGTACTTCTATCGGGCCGTCTACCACTGCGAGCTGGAAGATCATTTTCTCCATGTCAGTCGACCAGCTTTATCTGCCCTTTCATCAAGACCGAGTGGCCAGGGAATGAGCAGAAATATGAGTAGTTTTCGTCAGGCGATAGCTCGCTGACATTGAAGGTGACGTTGGCGCTTTCACCTCCTCCTATCAATCGAGTGTGGGCAATGATTCGTGTGTCCCCAGTCTTCAGGAAGCTGTTTGAACTACCTGCAGCGATACCATCCGTGGCTATGCCTTGAACGTCACTGGTTTTGCTCAGAACCAAGTTATGACCCATTGCTTTGACAGGCATTCGTCCTGTGTGCTGAAGCGTCACGGTGAACTGCTTGCAACGTCGGCTTACGGAAATGTGATCTTGCAGGTACGTCATTTGATCGGTTGACCCAATGGTGACTTCACATTGCTGAGCGAACGCAGGGGTAGCCGCTGCCAGCACGGCAGCGGTTATTAATCGGCGCAACATTTTGCCTCCCATACTGATTACTGTTTTGTCGGTTGCTTTGTCAGGAAGTCAGCAACTGCATTGAGCTCCGCGTCGGAAATTTCGGTTTTGCGAAAGAAGGGCATAATGGTTACGCCATTTCGAACGAAGTACCTGACCATCTCAGGGTTCAGATCTGTGCGTTGCTCCAGCGCATCTGGAAGCGCTCCCTTGTACTTTGCGCGCAACGCCAAAGTGCCTGGATACAGGTCGCCTGGTGCATGGCATGGCGCGCACCATTTTTTATAAACCTGCTTGCCAAGATCCTGATTGTTGTCCGCGGCAAAACAGCTGACGGAAACGATCATCAAGGCGGCTGAGATTATTGAACGCTTCATACGGAGCTACCTCCTTTGTAGCGATGCTTGTCTCGCAAGTGCTTTGGCCAGATGCCATAACGTCCAGGTGACAGAATTCCTTTAGGATCGACTGCGTCTTTGATCGACTCGTGAAAGCGCAATAGTGCGTGGTCACCGAAGGAATAGGTGTCCATCACATCTGCCTGGAAGGTTGGGGCAGTACGATATTCTCCCCAGCCGTTGTCGGCAGCCACTCGGATCAGATGTCTGAACACTTCTCTGCTTTTCTTGTTCTGAGCAGGATCCTGGCTAATGAACAGCGGAATGATGAAGGTGAAGCTTCGCTCCCAAGACGGGACAGGTACGATCATTGCGAAAATGAACGGAATGCCGAGCCTGCGAGCCTCTGCTCCGAGGACTTCATTGATCCTCAGAATTTCGGCTCCATCGCGGGGAATTACTGGGGAGAACCAGGCATGTCCATTGGTTGGCGGGGCTGGATTCCAAGTCGAGCGAGCACCGATTGCGAATGTCCTCAGATTGGGAATTCCGAACTGAGCAGGGTATTCGACTTTCTCGGCTTGCTCTGGTGAAAGCGGGAGATTGTAGAACTCACGCTCCTCAAATTTCGCTCCGGGAATGGCCTTGTTAAACCGCTCCTGCACGTAATCCCACTGTGCTCGAATGACTTTTTCGGGGCCGTAGAAAGTCAGTGCACAGCTCCAAAATGGCAGCCCTTTCTTGCTTGCGTAGGCCTCGTACTCCTGCGGTTTTGCGCCGCGCCCAAGGAGGCCCATGAATTCAGAATCCTGCTCCTTCGGGCCATGGGCGAGAAAATCATGGAGACCAGCAAGGCTCGGAGTTCCCATGGCAGGGCTATTGATGTCGGGGTAGCCAGTGAAGATTTTGGAATTTTCCAGCTCTGTCATGAGATCTACTAGCGGGATCAGATCCTCGTAGCGTGAGAGGTGGATGCGGCCTTTCAGAAAGGCATCAGGTTCAGGCATAAGCCAGAAACCCATCTTCGTCACGATGCCAAAGTTGGACTGACTGAAGATACCGTCGATTGCTGGGCCAAAGCCTGTTTTGTACATGCCCCAGGTTTTGGAGCCTGGCATTGCACCCATGCCAGTGCGCATCAAGTCACCGTTGGCTAATACAACTTCCATTCCGCAATGTGCGTCGAAGTGATTTCGGAACTGCGCTGCGGTATAGCCAGCACCACGATCCATGGCGTTGCCCAACATGCTGCCCCAGCCTGGATCGGGTACATCGATCCACAGTTTGATTTTTTTCTCCTGTAGATAGTTGTACATGTCGAAGTAGCTGACGCCAGGTTCGACGATGCAGTAAGCCTGCTTCTCGTTGACCTCGATGATGCGGTTCATCCGCTTCAGGTCAAGCACCACGCTACCACTGTACGTTGGGGCAGATCCGCCGTAGCCGAGGTTCTTGCCGGTGGAGATGGTATACAGCGGAATGCTGTACTTATTGGCAATCCGTGCGATCTCTTGGACTTGTTCAGCAGAGTCCGGTGCGACGGCAGCTGAAGCTAGGCGCTCTTCAGACTCCCCCATGTAAGGCGAGTAAGCGTCACGATAAAGCTTCAGGTCTTCTTCGCTAGTGAAGACCCATTCTTTGCCAACCACGTTTGTGAAGGCGCTGATCGCCTTCTGAAAAGTTGCGGAATCGATGCCGGGGGGCAGCATTGGAATTCTCCTGGCTACTTATAGTTATGTTTGTCGGAAAGACTCGGGCTGTTTCAGGAGGTACGGTTTGCTGGGGCAATCACCCAGGTCACAAGCTGGTCACTGAGTTTCCCTCTGCTGGGAACCACACGACTGGCGCAATTGCCGCTGAGATGAGATGACGGGCATGAGGTCAGAAGGGCGGCTAAATCAGCGGGCCAATGCCTTTCGTTACGAACAGCAAAAGCGGCATTTTCTGCTAACAGGGGCGGCGCTACGATCTTGTGTGTGAGGTCGCCATCACCCCTATCGTCATGTTCGACTCGCATGAGCACTTTCATCCCACGATCCCAAGCTAGGCGCTCCAGACAAAAAAGCTGCTCCTGAGTAGTGAGTCCCATGACAGAGGCAGTACCTTCTCGCCAGAGAGGATCGAGATGCTTTTGCCAGACAGCAGTGATGTCACCTTTGCTGATGAGATGTGGAATTCCCATTGCGGCAGCTTGGGCGCCGAATTCACTGCTGGCTGGAAAGCGAGCGTCGGACAGAATGGCCTTTAGCTTGACGTTGTTTTGGAGAGCGAACGCCTTAGCAAAACCGTTGAGTCCGAATAGAGGGAGGAGGCTTGTGGCCAACCCGGCTTTAAGTACGCTGCGCCGGTTCATCGGATACTGTCCAATGAGCTGTAGGGCTGCAGAAAATAATCAGGCATTGCGGCGAGCTCCGATGATTTTGTGGTTATCGGGATCCTTCCTGGATCACTTTCATCGGAATGTTTGCCTAAACACGTTTGGGCAACACCTACCCAAAGATAGTCACTTAATCTGTTCTCTCTCCTCGGCATGGTGTTTTGCGTAATCACGAGGAGGCATGCCGAAATGGCGAATGAAGAACTCTCGAAATGCTCTTTCGGACTGGTATCCGACAGCTTCGGCTATTCGAGCCACGCTATGGCGATGTTGAACGAGTTCTGCTGCCAATTGCATCCGGCGTTCGATCAGGTACTCGATCGGTGTTTGTCCAGTGCGCTTAGAGAAAAGTCTCCCGAAACTGAATCGTGACATTCCGACTTGCTCGGCAAGTAGCTCGAGCGTCCATGGTTGCTCTGGATTGCGATGGATTGCTGCAAGAGCTCGGCTAATGCGAGGGTCGTTGATTCCGCTAAGCCAACTGCTATTTCCAGCTGGCGTACTGAGAACGTAAGCTCGAACCAAGCTCGTGAAAATCAGCTCCGCTAAGTGTGATGCAGTGGCCGTGTATCCAGGCGGGGTCGCACTTTGTTCGGCTGTCAGACGCTACAGCGTTGGACATGTGGATGTACTACGACTTCTACATTCCAGGCGTGATGGTGATGTACTCCGAGAGCTATCCCGCCGGTACTACTGAGCGCTGCAATGGCGAGCCTCCGATTGGTATTGAGCCAATCACGCGAGATGTTACCAATCAGTCGATTACACCGATGAGTGAACAGCGCTCTCGATACTGCTATTCGTGGGCTCCACAGTTGAAGGGCGGAAGTCCTGAGCTGGCTGACGGGATGATTGCTATCGCGGAAATGGCTTTCGGAGAGGATCGAGACATCATCGAAGCACAGCAGCGCTCGATGAATCTGGCACCGAATGCTGTTCTGGTTCCTACTACCTCAGATACGGCACTGGGTCAGTTCCGATGGGTTCTGGAGCGAATGTTGAAAGCAGAGCAAGACGCCAAAGGTGATGCGGTTGTGGAATTCGCAGCAGCCCAGGCCTAAATTTCGTTCTGTAATTTTCTGCTGCTTTTGGGATTCAGCGCGCCCGGCGCTCAATGAATGTCGGGCGGTTTTTTTCTAGATTGCATAGCGCGGTGTGTGCGGAAATTCGACGCTCGCAAGCGTTAGCTTGCAGCCAAAAAAAGGTGTTCACGGGAGGTTAAAAGCCCTTCATGGGGGAGAGCGAGGGGGTGATTTTTTGAGGCTTTTGACCTGCATAGTCGCCTCGTCGGAGGAAGCTTCTATCTCTCTATCTTTGGATAGGTGCTCTGGAGTAGGGGCGTCTCTAATTTGCATTCTAAGGATCAGTGCCTGATCCGTTTGTAATGACTGTTAGGGGACGCCGTTCACGGCTCTCTGCGTAGACATACACAACAACCGGAGAACAACAATAATGAAAAAAATGACTCTGCCTGCTGGCTTTGCACCTGAAGCCCTTTTAACCGTATCGGCGTTGGTTGGCGCCATCGCTTTGGCATCTAGCAGCACAGCTCTGGCCGTCGAGTTTGAGTATGGCGATCTCAAGGGTAGCTGGGACAACACCGTGAAATACTCGCTGGGGTCACGTATCAGCAACCCAAGCGACACCAATCTCAAAAACGTCAACGCCGATGATCCTGAGCATAACTTTGACCGTGGCTCGTTGATGATGAATCGCTTTGACTGGCTGACAGAGTTGAATGCGCGCTATCAAAATTATGGATTCAGCCTCAGCGCTGCGGCTTGGTATGACGACGTGTACAACCGTCACAATGACAACGACTCGCCAGGCACCTTCAACCCTTACTCTGTTTCAAATGACGAATTCACCGACCAGACTCAAAAGTGGGCGGGCAACAAGGTTGAGTTGATGAATGCGTTCGTCTCTGGCCAGTGGGCTCCTTTTGATGTGCCGGTAAGTGTTCGTTTGGGGCAGCACACGCTGTTGTGGGGTGAGAGCCTGTTCTTTACCGACAACGGTATTGCGGCGGCCATGGCTCCTGTCGATGCTTACAAGGCACTTAGCGTCCCCAACACGAAGGCACAGGAGCTTTTCCTTCCCACCAAACAGATATCGGCGAGCGCGATGTTTGAAGGTGGTTGGACAGTAGAGGGCTTCTACCAATTCCAGTGGGAAAAAACTCGAATTCCTCCAGCCGGTAGTTTCCTATCCTCGGTGGATATTCTTGATGAGGGTGGGGAGCGAATCATTGCGGGGCCTGGTGCATTCTTTTACCGCGGCAGCGACGATGAGCCAGATGCGCCTCAATTCGGTGTATCTCTACGCTGGCGTCCAGAGGCACTCAATCTTGACCTCGGCCTTTACGCGATTGAATACGACGAAAAAACGCCCCAGGTTGTGGTTAGTCCCTCCGGTGGTTTTGATCCCTCGAATGGCTCAATCGGTACCTACTCCTTGCGCTACCAAGAGCGAGTCAAGCTCTACGGCATTAGCGCCAACACCACGATTGGTCAGTTGAACATTGGTGGCGAGGTGTCGTATCGCAAAGATGCTGCGTTGCGTGCGAGCGGCGATGTTCTCGATCCGCACGTTTTGGGTGATACCGTACACGCGCAGATCAATGCCATTTACGTAGGTAATGCTGGCGCTCTGTGGGATGGATACTCCCTGGCAGGTGAGCTTGCAGGACACCACCTGACGAAAATCACTAAAAATAAAGAGGAGTTTGACGACTCTCTAAATGAAACTTCGTATGGTATGCGCGGTGTGGCTACATTTAGTTACTACCAAGTATCTCCTGGCTTGGATATCGATGTTCCTATCGGTCTTGGGTATAACTTCAAGGGCGAATCCCCGATCTCCGCTGCTTTTAACAATTACGGATCTGATCGTGGGGGGGATGTAAACATTGGCGTGGTCGGTATCTATCAGCAGAATTGGAAGCTGGGTCTCAATGTTACTCACTTCTTTGGTAGTGAAGATAATAACTACTACAGTGGGCGAGATTTTGTTATGGCATCACTTACCCACACATTCTGATTTTTAATCTATTTGGATAGGCGGCTGTTCTAGCTGCCTGTTCTTCTGTTTCGATAGCATTAGAAGGCGGTCTTCTAGCCGGTGGCGATTAATTTGTCTGTCGTGGCATTTTCTCTTGTGTCCGATAAATATTGAGGAATATTTTATGTCTAAAGAAATTATCAATGCACTGCGCCATACTGTGCCTGCCTATCACCCAGGCTGGGGAGGCCCCGAATACTCGTCTTGGCAAGATGAACAACTCTCTTGGAAAAACGGTTGCTACATAGGGGATTGGTCATTCTTGTGGGATGTGGAGTTCGAAGGTCAAGAAGCACTTAAGCTATTCCGAGATACCGGCGTTAACAGCGTCGAGAACTTCGCCATCGGTCAAGCTAAACATTTGGTTCAGTGTGACAGTAACGGTAAGGTCGTTGGTGAGGGGATTCTGATGCGTTTGGGAGAAAATCTGTTCTCCTCCCAAGGCGGCACTGCTTTCTGGTCTGCCTTCCAACTAACCAAGCGTGGCTATAACGCAACTTGGAAGGAGTGTCAGACCTTTCAACTGCAGGTTTCTGGGCCGACTGCACTTGCGGTTTGCCAAGCGGCTACCGACGATGATCTTTTGGACATAAAGTTCATGCACTTCCGCGAGGTCAAAATTGCAGGTTGCACCGTCAAGGCACTTCGTCAGGGGATGGCAGGCGAGATCGGCTTTGAGTTCCACGGTGATGTCAAGGACAAGGAGGCAGTGAATGCGGCCCTTATTGCCGCCGGTAAAGACTTCGGCATCCGTCGCCTGGGGCGGCGGACGGCGATGATCAATCACTTGGAGGCGGCTTTCCCCACCTCCCTGTGGCATTTCATTCCGTCAAGTTTTGGCCCAGAAAGCGAAGGATACCTCGAGTTCATCTACGGTAACTTTGATCTCAAAGGAATCGTACCTTCTCTGCAGGGCAGTTTCCAAGGAGACACTATCGACGATTACTTGCTTAGCCCCTATGAACTTGGCTGGGGACGTAGCGTCAAATTCGACCACGATTTCCCTGGCCGAGCTTCATTAGAGAAAGAGGCGGAAAACCCACGCCGGGCTCGAGTAACCCTGGAGTTTAATAACGAGGATGTAATTGCTCTCTATTCATCTCTCTTTGGCGAAGAGACGCCATATGACTTCCTCGATATGCCACACCCTCATCGTTGGATGATCTGGGCAGACGCTATTTTGAAAGAAGGAAAGACCGTCGGGATATCGTCTACTCCGGGCTACAGCCTCTATTTTCGCAAGGTTCTCACTCTAGCTTTTATTGATGTTTCACTGAGCGAACCGGGTACCGAGGTTGAGGTGCTGTGGGGAAATCCCGGTACCAAGCAAACCCGAATTCGAGCGACTGTCGCTCCTGCGCCCTATAAGCAAGACAAGCGGCGAGATACTCTTCGTTAAAGTTTGGAGTTCAGCTCATGACGCAACCCGCGTTGCGTCATTCCAATTTGAGAGTTCTTGTCTGGTGTTTCCATGAAAAATAAATGGTTCTCGATTATTCTGATTTATGTATATGGCTTAGTTGGAACGTCTGCACTGGGCATGATGGGGCCCCTCTCTGCAGATGTTGGGCGCACGTTTGATGTGACGGCTTCTGCAGTAGGGTTGGCGATCGCAGGTCAATTATTGCCGTTGGCCTTCGGTGGCCTGTTGATGGGTTGGTTAATTGATCGTATTGGGCCGCGACCACTCTTGGTTATTGGACTTTTCGCTATGGGAGCGGCAAGTCTGGCAAATGCGTGGTTGGAAAGTTTTCACATATTCCGCATCACTTTATTGGTCGAAGGGATTGCGTTGGTTGCGCTGCTTACTTCCGGGCAGGGGCTGCTGATGATGTTCACTTCTGGAAAACAGCAAGTGCAGGCACTTACGCTGTGGTCGACGGTAATGCCTGTAGGATATTCGGTTGGTCTTGTACTGGTTTCCCCCTACGCAGGTGGAGATTTATGGCGCGAAGCTTTCCTGTGTCATGCAGGCATCGCAGCAGTGCTGTTTTTTGCGTTCCCTGGAATACCTGGGTTACGAGTGCTGTCCGGTGGTAATAGCTTGACTGAGGTGCTCCGTAATAATCGTGTCGTACGCTTTGGCTTTAGCTTGAGCCTTTCGGCATTGGCGGGGGTCGGTAGCAGTGCCGTAGGTGCAGTTTATCTCAACCAAGTCCATGGGCTGGCAATGGGCTTGGCGGCACAGTCGATGGCTGTGGCAAGCCTTTGCGGTGTGGTGGGCAGTATTTTGATTGGGGGGCTACTCGCAAAGGGTTGGGGTAGTACTCGTCTCGCCTCTTTCATACTTGCTTGCGCAATTCTGGGAGGGCTGACCTTTTACTGGCCGAGCGGGATCATTTCTTTGGCCATTGCTGGAGCGATACTCCTTCAATTATGTGTTGGCGGCTTCATCGCTTTGGTTTTTTCCCTGCTGCCACGGGTACTGTCGGATCCTGGGCAATCAGGAGCTGCTGCTGGCTTGGTTGGACAAATCACAGGTATCGGCGCGGCACTCTCTGCTCCTCTGTTTTTCACAACCTTAGAAACAGGACAGTGGTACTACTTCTTGGCGATTACTGTTTTTGCTTGGGGAGCTAGTTTTATTATTCTTCCGGTACGTAAGCAAAATGTGAGTGTGGCTGCAGAAATTTAGGTGCTCACTATCTGCGAGTGTTGTTTTCGTCACTAAATTAACTGGTGATCATTTTGAATAATAAAAAAGATAGTGTTAGCAAAGCGGATGAGTCGGTTGAGGCTGAGCTTCGTTTTGCGGTGCCCCAAGGTGACCAGCCGATTGTTTACTTGGTGGATTACGAGAACACCACCATTAAGCTGGAATCTCGCATGATCAAGATTAGGAATGGCCGGGCTTGCCAAGAGGATTTCAATATTGAGGTAAATGGCTTTGAACTGGTCAAATTTACCAGTGAGCTAACGAATGTTCGGGACTCAGATGCGGTTAAGCGAATCTTTCAACCTGAAGCTGAAAAGCTGTTGAAGCGCCTAACAGGCGCCAGTCGCGTCCTTATGTTCCATCATTTGGATCGAGACATGCGTGAGGCACCCTCTGATGATTTGGGTGCCGCCACCAATGCCCATGTCGATCATGATCAAGCGACCTACGAATACAACATTCGGCGTTGCTTGCCAGCGGGTGAGGCCGATGCGCTTCTCAGTCGCCGCTGGGCGGCTTACAACATCTGGAAGCCCATAGGGCCAGTAGAAAAGCTTCCCCTCGCAGTTTGCGATGCACGTACCGTGTTTGAAAAGAACCTTATTGCTACTGGTGTAGGTACACGCCCAGGTGAGCCGCTTCTGCCGAGGACAGGACTAGGGGGCGTTTTTGATCCCGAGCAACGCTGGTTCTATTTTCCAGACATGAGTGCAGACGAAGCGCTGGTACTTAATATGTGGGATACCGATAGTGATCGCCCGCAATGGGCGGCGCATTCTGCATTTGTTGATCCAACCAGTAAAAGCGAAGCCAAGCATAGGGTGAGTCTCGACGCAAGATTCATTGCCTTTTACTGAGATCTAACCTTCCTACCAATAATGACGCTGCTGGCACAGTCAGTTCTATGTGGTGCGGTTATCGCCTACTCCTAGTCCGAGGCTCGTGCCGGCTATGGAGTCGACATGTGGAACACTCTTGATAATGTTTCGGTGAGTAAGAAGCTGTTTTGGGGCTTTGGAATCACCGTGTTGTTGGCACTCAGCGTCGCTGGTGCTGGTTTTTATGGAATGTTCGCACTCTTTGAGCGAGGGGATTTGATGACCGGCGTTTCGGAGAGTCAAATCCTTCTCCTCAAGGCCGAAGTTGCACAACAGAATTATCGCGTTGATGGTGCCTTGGAGGCCGCACAGAGTGCAAAGGACTTACTCGACGCAGTCCAATCCAGACTTGATGCGTTGATCGAAAAGCATCCTGAAAGCGATCAGCGCCCTGTTCTCGATGAAATGCGGCGCGCAGCCGTCGATTACCAAACTCTTTTCGAAGAAATCAGAAAGAAACAGGAAATCGAGGCTGCAACCCCAGCAGAGGTTGAGGCATTGGGGCAGCAAGCTAAAAAACTCATTGAAAAGGGTGACTCCGCTTATCAGGCGCAGGGCCTGAGCATGCTTGCTGTCAGTCAGCGTGTGCTACTGATGCTAGGAATCAGCAGTTTCTTACTCATCGTTGTCGCGGTATTCGCATCTGTTCTACTGCGCCGTCAGATCGTGAATCCGCTTCATCGGTCGGTTAGTGCACTGCGCGCAATTGCCAATGGTGATTTGCGAGCAGAGTTCGATGACCAGCGCAAAGATGAACCAGGACAACTGCTTACCTCTATGCAGACAATGACCCATGGGTTACGTGGGATGGTGGAGCGAGTTGGTAAGGTGGTTGAGCAATTAGGTGAGGTCGCTTCAGACTTCTATGGTGTGAGCACAAATGCAGGAGTTACTGCACAGCGACAAACTGAAGAAGCCGAGAATTGTGCTTCGGCAATGATTGAGATGGCTGCCAGTGTCCATGATGTCGCGGGGCACACTCAACGTGCTTCTGAAGCGGCGCGGCAAGCAGAGCAGCAAGCCCGTTCGGGGGCCAAGCTCGTGGCCGACGCTGTCGAGAGTATTGATAGTCTCGCGGAAGGGGTGACAGCAACCAGGGCAAGCATGGTTGATCTCACCCAGGAAAGCGATCGTATTGGAAGCATTCTTGAGGTCATCCGATCCGTGGCTGAGCAAACCAACTTGCTAGCGCTTAATGCTGCGATCGAGGCAGCTCGGGCTGGTGAGCAGGGGAGAGGTTTTGCGGTTGTTGCGGATGAAGTCCGAGCATTGGCAAAGCGAAGTCAAGGCGCGACGATGGAGATCTCCGCAACGATTGATTCTCTACAAGCCCTCATCCGGCAAGCACTATCCCACAGTGAAAATTGCCTTGGGCAAGCACGTCAGGCTGTCGATCAAGCCGGTCTTGCAGACTCGGCACTTCGGGCAATTACAGAGTCAGCATCGTTGATTGGTGAAATGAGCCAACAGATCGCGACAGCGGCAATCCAACAGAGCGATGTCGCGGAGCAAGTCAGTCGCAGTGTGATACGCGTTCGTGATGAGGCGCAGGCAGGTGTCGTGAGTGCTCTCGAGAGCGGGCACTACAGTGAAGTGCTGAAGAGCCTCAGCGTTGAATTGCGTCAGTGGGTAAACCGGTTCCAAAGCTGATCGGCTGAACCCAAAAAAAGGGCACCTTGCGGTGCCCAAACCCCGACGGTAATCGGAAAGAACGAGAGTCACTCGACGTTTATCTTGGATACGTCTGCACCAACCCTGCCGGCGTCAGCTGTTCCCGTTGCCAATTTAAAGTCATAGCGAATCGAAGAGAGCCCAGATAGTGGATCTATCTCATCCAGGCTCGGGGTGACAATGAGCTTTGGAGTGGTGACTCCAAACACCGTGTCTGAATGAAGATAAGGGTCTCCCTCGAGATAGAGGGCAGTAACCAGCTCTTTGTGACCCTCGGCGCTGACAAGGAAGTGGATATGTGCTGGACGATACCCATGTCGATCTTGGGCAGTGAGCATGCGCCTAACTGGGCCATCGTGAGGTAATGGATAGCTTTTCGGCAGCACACTGCGTGCTCGATACCAACCTTCCGAGTCACTGGTGAAGCTGCCGCGCATGTCCATTACTTCCTGGCCATGGAGTTGGATGTCGTACCAGCCATCAGCATCCGTTTGCCAGATCTGTATATTTGCGTCGGGGATCGGATTACCGTCGGTATCGATGATCCGTCCGTAGTAGGACACGGCGATGCCTCCATTGCCGGGCTTGGCAATCGATTCACCATGGTCGAGCGATGGCGCGTTCTCACGAAAGAAGGGGCCAAGCACACTGCTTTCTGTAGCTTGGGAAACTCCGTCTTGGTCATGCAGCAGATTTACAAGGCTTGATAGGCCCAGGGTGTCCGAAAGCAAAATGAACTCTTGCCGATCAGCGTTGCACATTTGACCGGTGGCTGTGAGAAATGCGATCCCGGTTATCCATTCCTCTGGTGTGAGCTGCACTTCACTTGCGAACGCGTGAAGGTGGCGTACTGCGCTTTCCATTATTTGGCGAAGGCGCGGTGACGGCGTATTTGCCATCTGTTCGATTACGTCGTTGGTGAGGCCAGCAATCTTATCGCTCATAAAGGATCCTAGATCGGTACTTTTTCTATGCGATTCGGTGGTTAAGACTCTCAATTTCAGCGTTTATTTTGCGATCAATGACACTGTTCTGCTCCTACCGAAAGATAGCGATAGGGTTTCGTGAGTGCAGGGATAGTTAGGCTATCTTTCGATAGGTGTGCGCGCGCGGCGGCAGAAATAGGTTTAGTCATCGGTCTATCCGTAAGACCGAAGACGGTAGGCGGCCCAATGCTTCTTGGTCGATGCCTCGGGTGTGATTCCTGATAGCGCCCGCGGATTTCGCGGCTTGGAATGGGAAGGTCAGTCAAGTCTCGAGCTTCGCATCCATCGCGGTTGCAATTCGCGAGACGGCGCCGGTACCAGCTTCTGCAATAACAACAAGAGAACCATACGCATGAACAAGAATAAGATGGCTTTGCTGCTGCTATTCCCGCTTTGTATGGCCAGCGGTGCTTACGCTGCTGTGAGCCCCGAGCAAGCTAAGCAACTGGGTACCACGTTGACACCCGTTGGCGCAGAGATGGCAGGAAATGCTGATGGCACCATCCCTAAGTGGACTGGTGGCTACCAGCAGAAGCCAGCTGGGCACCAGCCAGGGTCGTTTTCCCCCCTTCCATTCCCAGATGAAAAATCAAAGTTTCAGATCACTGCCGCTAACGCCGATCAGTACAAGTCGAAGCTTTCCGAAAGCGTGTACTACATGCTTAAGAACTACCCTGACTATCGCGTAGATGTGTACGACACCCACCGTACAGCGTCTGCTCCCCAGTGGTTCTACGACTACGCAGCAAAAAACGCTGTTAACGCCAGTTCCACCAAGGATGGGTTGGCTATCGAGAACGCGTACGGCGGCACTCCGTTCCCGATCCCAAAGACTGGTAGCGAAGTGCTTTGGAACCACCTTCTTTCTTGGAAGGGGACTGCGGTAGACACCCTCTACCGGCTCTACATGGTCGATGGCAGCGGCCGTCGCTCTCTGACCTCCGTAATCGACATCAACGAATTCTTCCGCTACTCGCTGCCTGGTGGTGAGAAAGATTTTGATGGTTGGTGGTGGTGGCATCGCGCAAAGACGACTGCCCCAGGACGTAGCGCTGGCGAAGCTTTGGTTGGTCTCTTTCCGAACGACTACGAAGCCCGTCAGCCAGGTTCTTGGCAGTACATGCCTGGGCAGCGACGCGTTCGTAAACTCCCGAATGTGCAGTTCGACACGCCAAACTTCTATGTTTCAGGTCTTGCGCAGTTCGATGAGGCATACGGCTTTTTCGGGTCACCAGAACAGTACAATTGGAAGCTGGTAACCAAGCGTGAAATGTACATTCCATACAACACCAACTCATTGCTCGCCTCCGATCCGGAGAAAACTTTGGGCGGCGCATTTATTGATCCGTCTGTAGTTCGCTGGGAACTGCATCGGGTTTGGGAAGTGGAAGGCACTCTAAAGGACGGAAAGCGCAATGCTGCACCTAAGCGCAAGGTCTATATGGATGAGGACAGCTGGGCCATCGTAGCGTCTGACCTTTACGATGCTCAGGGCAAGCTGTGGCGCGGTGGCCTTGGCTACACCGCTGTGAGTTACGATCTGCCAGGAGTGCTGACTCTTCCATACCAGAGTCTGGACTTCCAACAACGCGCCTACACGATTGCCGGGTACGTCAAAAACTACACTCCAGTAGAGCCTCGTCCACGCTCTTATTTCACCGCTGAAGCATTAACTCAGGACGCTCTTCGTTAAGGAGATGGCTTGAGTGAGATGAGAGGGCAGCGGCGCTCAGCGCCGCTGCTTTGCAGTAGCTTTTTCATCGGTGAATTGTATGTCTAAGAAAAAAGTAGGGCGAATCGCGACAGCGTTCTTGCTGAGTGGTTTGGGGTATTTCGCGCACGCAGATGTGCTCTCGTTGCCCGAAGTGCTGAAGCACCCAAGTGTTGTAGTCAATCATCCGGAAAAGGGTTATCTGCTCAGCGTAGTTAGAGCAGGTGATCGTCTTGTCGCTGTTGGTGAAAGTGGACGAGTGATTCTTTCCGACGACATCGGTAAGACCTGGCGCCAAGCTAAAGTCCCTGTGAACGTTCTACTGACCCAAGTACGTTTTGCTACTGCCAAGGAAGGTTGGGCGATCGGCCATCTCGGCGTGGTCTTGCATACCGCAGACGGTGGCGACAATTGGGATGTTCAGCTCGATGGCGTGAAGGTTGCCCAGTTGTTTTTGGAGCAAGCGCAGCGCGAAGTCGCCAAAAAAGGCGATCAAGATGAGGAAGCTTCAAAAGCCCTTCGTCAAGCTGATTTCTTGGTACAGGACGGCCCGGACAAACCCTTTCTAACTATGCGTGTGGAGGATGCCCAACGGATCACCATTTTTGGTGCTTTCGGCATTGCATTGCGTAGTCTCGATGGAGGTAAAACCTGGTCGCCATTACAAGCGAAGGATTTCAACCCGGGATCGCTTCATTACTACGGTTGCACTTCGCTACGAGGACAAGACCTGGTAGTAGGTGAGCAAGGCCTGCTGCTTCGCAGCCTCGGTAACGGGACTTATCAATCTATCGATCAGCCGTATTCCGGGACTCTTTTTGGAGTCGTTATGAGTGACAGCGCCTCTGTGGCGTTTGGTCTGCGGGGTAACGCTGTTCGCTCCCTTGATCAAGGCGAAAGCTGGCAGCAGTTTGAAACCGGGACTTCCGCATCTATTCAGGGCGGCTTGGTTCTGAAAGATGGGCGCATTCTTCTCCTGGCTGAAAATGGTCAGGTCGTCATGGGTAATCAACGCTCCGATGATTTTCATGCCCTCGATAAACAGCTTGCGCCGGCCGCGGAAGCGATCCAAGTCAGCGACGATCAATTGTTGTTAGTTGGCCCGAGTGGGGTGCAGACCCTAAGTCTGTCGGCAGGGGAGTCCGCACAATGAAAGTTGAAATTCAAAACTCAAACGAGCCTTTCGATCCCGCAGCCGGGACTGTTTTGGAGCGGGTACTATTTAGCCATCGTGGTTTGATTGTGCTTCTGTGCCTGCTGGTGACATTGTTCCTGGCTTTCCAGGCGCGGCATCTGGAACTGAACGCAAGCTTCAAGGCCGTGATCCCAAATGATCACCCATACATTCAAAACTATCTTTCCCATGAGGATGATCTCAAGGGATTGGGCAATAGTCTGAGAGTCATCGTTGCCACCGAAAATGGAAATGTTCTTGACCCGAAATATCTGGACACGCTGCAGAAGGTCAACGATGAGCTGATTCTTCTGCCGGGTGTAGAGCGCTCGTATGTCCAATCTCTTTGGACGCGTGGCGTTCGTTGGATGGCCGTAACGGAAGAGGGTATCGACGGTGGCCCTGTCATGCCTGACTCCTTCGATGGGTCTAAGGCCAGCGTGGAAGAGCTACAGACCAACATCATGCGATCCGGAATTGTCGGGCGGCTTGTGGCCTCGGATTTCCGCTCTAGTACGATTGTCGTTCCGCTGTTGGACTACGATGCTCAGGCCGAACAAGCGCTCGATTACGGATTGCTTTCGCAGCGTCTCGAGGCTATCCGTGCCAAGTATCAGAAAGACGGAATCAGCATCCACATCGTCGGCTTCGCCAAGGTCATGGGCGACCTGATTGATGGCCTGCTGCAGATCCTTATTTTCTTCGGGATTGCGGTGGTCATCGCTACGGCAATGGTGTTTTGGTTTACCCGTTGCCTGCGCAGTACTGCCATTGTTGTGGCCTGCTCATTGATCGCAGTGGTGTGGCAGCTTGGGCTGCTACCAATGATTGGTTTTCGGCTGGATCCCTATTCGATTTTGGTGCCTTTCCTCATCTTTGCCATCGGTATGAGTCACGGTGCGCAGAAGATGAATGGCGTGATGCAGGATATCGGTCGTGGCATGCACCGTGTGGATGCAGCCCGAAATACGTTCCGCCGTTTGTTCATGGCAGGGTTTACTGCCCTCGTTTGTGATGCCGTCGGTTTCGCAGTTCTGATGTTGGTGAACATTGAGGCAATTCGCCAACTGGCGATCACTGCAAGTATCGGTGTGGCGATCCTCATTTTTACCAATCTGATTTTGCTGCCAATACTGCTGACTTATACAGGCGTGAATAAACAGGCGGCTGCCCGAGCCTTGGCCCAGGAACAAGCTGCATTGGGTTCACCAAGCGGTTTCTGGCGTTTCCTTGATCTTTTCACTCAACGTCGTTGGGCAGCATATGCGATAGCCGTCGCCATTGCACTGGCGGTTGGCGGGGCAGTCATTTCTACTCACCTTCAAATTGGTGATTTGGATGCAGGGGCACCTGAGCTACGCGCTGACTCAACTTACAACCGTGACAATGACTATCTGACCAAGCATTACGCGACCAGCAGCGACCTATTGGCGGTCATGATTACCACGCCAACAGACAAGTGTGCTGACTATGCGACCTTGGTGAAGATGCGTGCGCTGCAGCAACGGTTGGAGCAACAGCCAGGCGTAGTGCTCAGCAACTCCTTTGCTGATTTGGCGAAGCAGTTGGGTTCTGCGTTCAATGAGGGCAGCTTCAAATGGGCAGAGATCGTGCCTAACCAGCGCGTGCTTAACTCCATCGTTACTCAAGCACCAAGGGGATTGTTTAACGAAGACTGCAATCTGCTCTCGTTATACGTCTATCTGGCTGACCACAGAGCTGCCACCTTGCAGGGAGTCGTTTCAGACATTGAAATTTTTGCTCAAGAGCACAACACCGACGATGTGAAGTTTCTCTTGGCAGCCGGTACTGCTGGCATCGAAGCCGCAACCAATCAGGTAGTGAAGCACAACAACTATCTGATGTTGTTCGGTGTGTATACCGCAGTGGTCTTGCTGAGCCTGCTCGCATTCCGCTCCTGGAGGGCCGTACTCGTTGCCGTACTCCCTCTGTTGCTGACCAGCATTTTGGCTGAGGCCTTGATGGTGGTTCTGGGCATCGGACTCAAGGTGGCGACATTGCCAGTGACGGCTTTGGGCGTTGGTATCGGCATCGACTACGCGCTCTACATTCTCAGCGTCACGTTAGCTTGCCAGCGTGCCGGAGCCAGTCTCTCTGAGGCGTATGCCAGATCGCTTCTGTTTGTTGGGCGGGTGGTGATGCTCACTGGCCTGACCTTGGCTGCTGGCGTTGCTACCTGGATGTTTTCACCAATCAAGTTCCAAGCAGACATGGGCTTGCTGCTGGCGTTTATGTTCTTGGTCAATATGTTCGGCGCCTTGATTCTGCTGCCAAGCTTGGCCGCATTCCTTCTGCCTGGCACAAAAAACAAAGGTGAGGCGCCTCAATCAGCGCGCAAGCAGGACGCTGAAACGCAATGTCGTCACGCGCTGAAGGAGCAGGTATGAGCAATATAAAATTCGACTTCTCCGACAAGACGGTATTGGTGATCGGCGGAACCTCCGGTATTGGATTAGCAACTGCAGACCTTTTTGCAAACGCTGGGGCTCGAGTGATGTTGGCGGGGCCCGATGAAGCGCAGGGGCATGAGGTCTTATCGAGATTTACCGGAGACATTGCTTTCCTGGCAGTTGATGTTCGTGATGAGGCGGCGATCGAGGCACTCGTTCAAGCAACGGTTGAGCGTTGGGGGTGCATCGACATTGCCATTAACAACGCTGGTGTCGAGGGGCCTTTTGGCCCCGTTGAAACACTCTCGGCGGAGGATTGCCAGCGTATCCTGGACATCAATCTGAAGGGGATCTGGCACGGCATGAAGTACCAGATTCTGCAGATGCATACCCAGGGAGGCGGGGTCATTGTGAACACAGGCTCAAGTGCGAGCCTGCGCGCTATCTCCAACGTCGCTATGTACAGCGCGAGCAAACATGCCATTGCAGGGTTAACCAAGGCAGCCGCAGTAGAGCAGGGTAGGAACGGCATCCGTATCAACGCGGTTGCTCCTGGCCCGGTACGCACAGGTCTGCTGGAAAGGATGGTGGACGGACATGTCGCGCTTGATGACATCGCCAACATGGTGCCAATGGGGCGGATTGCCGATTCATCAGAAGTCGCTACTGCTATCGCTTGGCTGGCTTCAGATGGAGCTTCCTTTGTCACTGGTCTTGTTCTTGCTGTGGACGGTGGTCTTACAGTCGCATAGCGATATTAGTCGCAAAGCAAAAAACACTCTGATGTTTGCGAGCGGGTAGATACACGACTGCTCGAGTTCGAGCTGCCAATCGGTGTGATCGCAGGGCCTTTCATCGGCGCGCTCTCGTAGTGTTTATCCACGAGGCCGGCGTGCCTCTCGCCGTCGATTACATGATGGCTCACAAGATTGCTTCTCAATCACCGTTGTAGCTTTGGTCGCGGACGAGACGACTGGTCGCCAGCCTTACGAAAGATAGGTTCAAACCTACCTCGGGAAGGATCAAATCAAGACTGAGATCCTTCCCTTGTGGAGCGGTGAGATGAAAATAACAAAAATGATCGTAGTAGTGCTTTGTGTAGGTTTGTTCGTTCTTGTATCGGTAGGCGCTTTGCCTACCCGAAAGGAATTCCGCCCTACAAGTGTTGCATGCCTGAATCCTCACTACCCATGTGCAAGCCTGCCCCAGGGTTTTACGGGATGGCCAAATATTCGGTAACTAAAGTTCGAATTGGTTGCTGATGCCTGAGACTGCATCTTGGTGCGGATGTACCGCGTTGACTGAACTCAGGTGCTCGACAGTTTTCAGATTTGCAAATTAGCGTGCAGGCTGAAGTGTTTTCGTACGGCAGGTTTATTGATTTTAGTAGTGGTCTAGGAGTATTAAAATTGAACGACGAAAAATATATTATGCTGCTCTCTTGTCCGAACAAAGCGGGCATTGTTGCTGCTGTTTCCAGCTATTTGTTTGAGCAGCGCTGCAATATTCTTGATGCGCAGCAATTTGATGATGTCGACACTAATCGTTTTTTTATGCGAGTAGTTTTCGACTCCCTTGATCCTCAGGCTCCCCTCTCTCTATCTGAAATCAAGGAAGGTTTTGAAGCAATTGCTGATCGCAACAACATGGATTGGTCATTGCGTGCGCATACAGCGCGCAAACGCGTGATGCTTCTGGTATCGGGTTATGACCATTGTTTGCGAGACCTACTTTATCGGAGCCGAATTGGCGAGTTGCCAATGGAGATCTCTGCGGTAGTGGCGAATCATCCTCAGGAACGGTATCGCGGAGTAGATTTGCAGGGCATCCCTTTTCATTACCTTCCCGTCACTCCTGAGACAAAGGTCGACCAAGAGGCGAAGCTCTGGGATCTCGTACAATCGACCAAAACTGATCTCGTTGTGCTGGCTCGTTACATGCAGATTCTCTCCAATGACCTTTCGCGCAAGCTTGAGGGGCGCTGCATCAACATTCATCACAGTTTCCTTCCTGGCTTCAAAGGCGCTCGTCCCTATCACCAGGCTCATGAGCGTGGTGTGAAACTCATTGGGGCAACCTCTCACTTTGTTACGTCGGATCTAGATGAGGGCCCGATTATTGAGCAAGACGTAGAACGGATATCTCATCGTGACTCTGCAGATGATTTAGTACGAAAGGGCAGAGATATTGAGCGTCGTGTATTGGCTCGTGCTGTCCGTGCTTATCTTGAGGATCGCGTAATCCCTAACGGGTGCAAAACGATCATCTTTGAAGGTTAAGCCCTTTAGAAAAATTCGTGATAAAAGGAGATGCGAAGTGTTGCCGAAGAATTTCAGAAAAACACCTGAAGGTTATTTTACTTCTCGGTGGGGTATGCCGGAGTACACGGACTGGTTAGATGAAAGCATGTCCTGGAAGAACAATTGCTATATCGGCGATTGGTCTTTCCTTTGGCAGCGACGCTATCGTGGGCCAGATGTCCTGAAGCTGTTCTCCGATACCTCGATTAATAGCTTTGCCAAATTTGACATCATGCAATCCAAGCATGTAACGCACTGCAATCAGGACGGCAAGGTTATCCACGAAGGCATATTGAGTCGTTGGGGTGAAGACGACTACATGCTTTTCGGGCGTGGTGGTTTTCTCATGGATTTCCACTTGCGTAAGGGCAATTATAGAGTTACTTCGGAAGTAGTTGAGGGCTTCAATTTCCAGGTTGCGGGCCCGCATGCAGCGGCCGTCATTGCGAAACTTACAGGTGTTTCTCTGCATGAGATCAAATTCATGCACTCCCAAGTGGTCAAGATTGCGGGGCATGACGTGTATGCGCTGCGTCAGGGCATGTCGGGTGAGCCTGGAGTTGAGCTTCAAGGCCCTGCTGAGCATGCAGCTGAAGTTTATGAGGCCGTATGGCTGGCAGGCCAAGAGTTTGGTATGCGCAAGCTTGGTGGGCGCGCGGCATTCATTAACCACCTAGAAGCCTGTTTTCCAACTATCGTCACCGATTACCTGCCAGCTATCTTCAGTGAAGACATGGCTGAGTATCGTGCGGAGTTTGAGGCCAATCTGCCGGCGTTCGCGTCGACGTTCAATGTTGCTGGCAGCTTCGAAGCAGATGACGTGAGTGCTTGGTACCGCAGTCCTGTAGAGCTGGGTTGGGGGCGCAACGTTAAGTTTGATCATGACTTCATCGGCCGTGAGGCGTTGGAGGCTGAAGTCGCAAATCCGCGCCGTGTGATTCGAACCCTGATTTGGAATCCTGATGACGTCCTGCTGGTGTTCGCCTCCCTGTTCAAAAAAGGTGAGCACTACGCATTCATGGAACTGCCACGCGATCAGCGAGGATTCATGTACGCCGATAAGGTTCTGCTTAACGGTCGTGAAGTAGGCGTATCGACTTCGCGTGGTTACAGCTACTTCTTCCGCGAAATGCTTTCTCTCTGCGTCATTGATGTCGCATCGGCAGAGGTTGGAACTGAGGTCACCGTTATTTGGGGGAACCCAGGAGAGCCACAGCTTCCGATCCGCGCCACCATCGCGCCGGCGCCTTACAAGACCGATAACCGCCGTACATGAGCGGCCTCAGCGACAACTGGTGGAATGACATATGTCAGCTCAATTGATTGATGGAAAGGCTGCAGCGTTGCGATTGCGTGAGCAGGTTGCAGTCGAGGTACGTGAATTCGCAGATCAATACGGTTACGCGCCTGGTCTGGCCGTGGTTCTCGTTGGTAGCGATCCGGCAAGTGACGTATACGTCCGGAACAAGGTAATCGCGACCGAGGCTGCTGGCATGCACTCCTTCGAATTTCGTTTGCCTGCCGAAGTAACGGAAGAGGAGTTGCTGAGTCGCATCGATAGCCTCAATGCCGACGAATCTGTGCACGGGATCCTCGTGCAATTACCTCTGCCTAAAGGGATTGATGTGAATCGCGTAATCGAACGCATCAATCCCAATAAGGACGTTGACGGTTTCACTGTTACCAACACTGGTCGACTGGCTGCTGGCTTGGAGTCACTTGTACCTTGCACGCCTGCGGGCGTAATGCTGCTGATCAAAGACATTCGCTCTGAGCTTGCGGGGTTGAATGCCCTGGTCGTAGGAGCCTCCAATATCGTAGGCAAGCCAATGGCTCGACTGTTGTTGAAGGAGCGCTGCACAGTAACAATCGCTCACAGCAAGACCATAGATCTACGAGAGCGGTGTCGTGAGGCGGATATCTTGGTTGTGGCAACTGGGGTTCCGCAGATGATCTCGGGGGGCTGGATCAAGCCAGGTGCCACAGTCATCGATGTCGGGATCTCTAGAATCAATCTCGAGGATGGCCGTACTCGATTGGTCGGCGATGTAGATTTCGATGGCGCATGTAAAAACGCGGGGGCCATCACTCCTGTGCCTGGTGGAGTAGGGCCTATGACCATCGCTTGTTTGCTTGCGAACACACTTACAGCTGCGAGGCGTCAGATCGAATCGCCCCCTGTTGGGCGAGACGCAGTGTAGATTTTCAGCGTTCCAGTGGTGAGTGCCCACAAGGCCCATTCAGAGGCAGCTTTCGCTGCCTCTTTTTTTGGTAAGACTTCGCCCCTGGCAGGTGGGGTGGGATCTCATCGCAGGTGTTTGCGGCTGTTTCGAATCCGTAAACGAAATTGGATCCAATGTGGAGGCCGTCATTTTCACCATGCGTTCACACCGTCAGTCATGATTTAGAGGGCGTGACGTGTTGATGCTGACGCCGAATTGACCCACGCGTTAACGCAACATTGACCCAACTCCAAATTGGCGCAAATCCAGCAAAGGTATGGTTCGCGAGGAAAAGACTGGGTCAGTGACTTCTCGGCAACTGGGTCAATTCGACGTCGACGCGAACAGTTACTGTTCATCTGTAATCTCCATGGATCCCTTACACTGTAAGCGGGGTGGAGCGTGGTCTATTGTGATTTATAGACACTTTGTTCAATAGCGGTCTCGGTCGGTGGCGCACTCCCGTGGCATCCTGGGCTGCTCACTGTATCGAGGCGCTGAATATGCTCGGAGGAAAGCTTAAGTGATAACACGCCAAGATTGTCGGTGAGCTGGGTCATGGAGCGTGGCCCGATGATCGGAATCGCCCCGTGCGTGCCTGCCCAGGCAATGGCGACCTGACCCGCACTGGCACC
>Ga0157371_10000198_pt1 | contig 88364 bp, 75 predicted proteins | sample C45metaG_FD_113462 | JGI IMG/M metagenome (GOLD analysis project Ga0157371, IMG submission 113462) | Corn rhizosphere microbial communities from Kellogg Biological Station, Michigan, USA - C4-5 metaG | ecosystem: Host-associated > Plants > Roots > Rhizosphere > Soil | place: USA: Michigan...
GGTGGTCGCCGCAGCATTAAACAAGAATGGCCACGGCGCACAGGGTCGGCCCGCGGATCTCCACTTCGGGCTGGCCTTCGACCCGGCAATTGAGCTGGCCGCTGAGCACCAGGATGATTTTCAGGCCTTCCCAGAGCGGCTCCTGCATCCACATCTGGCTGTCCATCAGCACGGTCCCGGTGGAGAGGGTGACCTCCGGGACTACAGCGGCCGACCCGGTGTGCTGCGGGTTGGGAAAGTGCAGGGTGGAATCCCTTTTGACAGGCTGCGGCGCAGCGTTGGGGCTGAGCATGGCGAACTCCCTGTGGACCTGAAAAGAGGCCATACGCTAGCAGGAAATTGCCTTTCTGTAATTAAGAATGATTATCCTTTAGCCTTCGGGCACCGTCCTGCCGCGCTCTTTCCGGGGCGCGCCGCGCAATCAAAAGAAAAAGCCGCGCAAACGAATGTCCTGCCGATTGCCGGGTCCGGCAAATTGCCTATTAATAATCACTCTCATTTCCAGGCACGGCAGCCTCCCATGGACGACCCCTTGCTCGACAGCGCCGCAGGACCGCCGGCGACTCTTCATTCCCGCCAACCCTGACGGCGGATTCCCAGCTCATTCCAGGGGCCTGATCTTTCAGGTCCAGGGCCGCTTTTTGCGTAAAAAACATCAGGAGACAGCATGTCCACTTTCGATGACCTCAAGGATTGCCCCTCTTGGCCCGAAGACTTCGCCCAGCGCTACCGCCAGGCCGGCTACTGGCGCGACGAAACCTTTGGCGACCTGCTGCGCAGCGCCGCCCAGGCCTTTGCCGAGCGTGAAGCGCTGACCGAGGGCGAGCAGCACCTGAGCTACCGGCAACTGGACCTGCGGGTCGACCAACTGGCCGCCGGCTTATACCGGCTGGGTCTGCGGGCCGGCGACAACGTGGTGCTGCAACTGCCCAACAGTGCGGCCTTCGTCGAAGTCTGCTTTGCCCTATACCGCCTCGGGGTGCGGCCGATCTTCGCGCTGCCGGCCCACCGGCACCTGGAAATCGGCCGCTTCTGCGAGTTCGCCCAGGCCCGGGCCTACTTCTGCGCCGACCGGGACGCCAGCTTCGACTATCGGGCCATGGCCCGCGACCTCAAGGACCGCAACCCGCAGCTGGAGTGGGTGGTGGTCGCCGGCGAAGCCGAGGAATTCACTGCCTTGCACAGCCTGTATGAGCCGGCGCCTGCGCGTACCTTCCAGTCCCCCAGCGCCGACGCGGTGGCCTGTTTCCAGCTCTCCGGCGGCTCCACCGGGGTGCCCAAGCTGATCCCGCGCCGGCACCACGAATACCTCTACAACCTGCGGGCCAGCGCCGAGCGCTGCGGCCTGTCCGAGGCCAGCGTGTACCTGGTGGCGCTGCCCATGGCGCACAACTTTCCCATGTGCTGCCCAGGGTTCATCGGCACCTTTTCGGTGGGCGGGCGGGTGGTGCTGAGCCCCTCGCCGAGCCCGGAAGTCTGCTTCGAACTGATCGAGCGCCAGGGGGTGACCCACACCGCGCTGGTGCCGCCCCTGGCCCTGGTCTGGCTGGAAGCGGCCCAGGCCCGCGGGCGTGGCCTGGCGCCGTTGCAACTGCTGCAAGTGGGCGGCGCCAAACTCAGCTACGAGGCCGCAAGGCGCATCGAACCGGTGCTCGGCTGCCGCCTGCAGCAGGTGTTCGGCATGGCCGAGGGGCTGATCTGCTACACCGACCCCGAGGACCCGCCACAGCGGGTGCTGCACACCCAGGGCCGGCCGCTGTCGCCGGCGGACGAAATTCGTGTGGTGGACGAGCATGAGCAACCGGTGCCGGTGGGGCAGGTGGGGCAGTTGCTGACCCGCGGCCCCTACACCATCCGCGGTTACTACCGTTACCCCGAGCACAACGCCCAGGCCTTCACGGCCGATGGTTTCTACCGCACCGGCGACCGGGTCATGCTCACCGCCGACGGCTACCTGATGGTGGAAGGGCGCGACAAGGACCTGATCAATCGCGGGGGCGAAAAGATCGCTGCCGAAGAAGTGGAAAACCTGCTGCTCAGCCACCCGGCGGTGGCCGACATCGCCCTGGTGGCGATGCCTGATGCCTTCCTGGGCGAACGCACCTGCGCCTTCGTCATCCCCCGCGGCACCGCGCCCCGGGCCCCGGAACTGCTGCGTCACCTAAGGGCCCAGGGCCTGGCGGCGTTCAAGCTGCCGGACCGCTTCGAGTTCATCCCGGCCTTCCCCCAGACCGGGGTCGGCAAGGTCAGCCGCAAGCACCTGCGCGAGGCGATCCAGGCCCTGTACTTCGGCGCCCAGGCCGAACCCCTGGAGGGAAGTGGCGCCCGTGGCTGAACGACAAGGACTTTGCGACCTGTTGCACCCGGTGCGCGGGCGCCTGCTGGCGGCCATGCTGCTGCAGGCCCTGGCGGCGCTGGTGGGGCTGTTGCCGTTCATTGCCGTGGCCGAACTGGCGCCGCTGCTGCTCGCCGGCGAGCTGGATGCGCAGCGTGCGCAGTTCTGGCTGCTGGCCGGCGCCGCCGCTTTGCTCCTGCGCCTGCTGGGGCTGGCGGCGGCATTGCAGATCACCCACCTGGCCGACAGCGACCTGCAACGCCAACTGCGCCAGCGCATCGCCGCGCACCTGGCACGGGTGCCCCTGGCCTGGTTCGGCCAGCAGCGGGAGACCGCCGAACGGGCCTTGCTGGATGATGTCGGCGCCCTGCACCAGTTGGTGGCGCACCTGCCCAACAACCTGGTGGCGGCGCTGGTGGTGCCCCTGGCCAGCCTGGTCTACCTGCTCACGGTGAGCCTGCCCATGACCCTGGTGGTGCTGCTGCCGCCATTGCTGGCGCTGTGGCGCTTGCGGGTCATGCGCACCCCGGCCTATCAGGCCGAGCGCCAGCGCCTGGGGGCGGCCCTGGGCGACCTGTCCACCGCGACCCTGAACTTTGTGCAGAGCATCGCCATGGTCAAGTCGTTCGGCCGTGCCGAGCGGGTGCAGGCGGATTTCGTCAGCGCGGTGCGGGGTTTCGGGCGTTTTTTCTCCCAGTGGGTGGAGCGCTGGGCGGGCCTGGGGGCGAGTGTCGAGGTGCTGCTGTCGCCCTTGCTGGTGCTGGCCCTGGTGCTGGTGGCCGGGGTGGCGCTGACGGCGGCCGGCTGGCTGCACCCGGTGCAACTGTTGCCGTTCGCCCTGCTTGGCCCGGCCCTGGCGGCGCCGGTGGCGGCATTGGGGCATGGCGCCGACTCCCTGGTCCAGGGCCGGGCGGCGGCGCAGCGCATCAGCACCGTGCTGAGTACCCCGGTGCAGGCGCAGCCGGCATTTTCCCGGGAGCCCGAGGGGCATCAGGTGATCTTTGATGAAGTGGCTTTCAGCTACCCCGACGGCACCCAGGTGCTGCACGGCATCGACCTGTGCCTGCAACCGGGCACCCTGACCGCCCTGGTGGGGGATTCGGGCGCTGGCAAGTCGACCCTGGCCACCTTGCTGGCGCGCTTTGCCGACGTCAGCGGCGGGGCCATCCGCATCGGCGGCGTCGACCTGCGGGACATGGACAGCGCGACCCTCTATCGCCAGGTGGCCTTTGTCTTCCAGGACGTGCGCCTGCTGCGCAGCAGCGTTCTGGACAACCTGCGCCTGGGGCGTCCCGAGGCCACGCTGGCCGAGGTCGAAGAGGCGGCCCGGGCGGCGCAGATCCACAGTCGTATCACCGCCTTGCCCCAGGGTTATCACACCCAGCTGGGCAGTGGCGTGCAGCTCTCCGGTGGTGAAGTGCAGCGCCTGGGCATTGCCCGGGCGATGCTCAGCCAGGCACCGATCCTGGTGCTGGACGAAGCCACCGCCGCCAGCGACCCGGAGTCCGAAGCGGCGATCCAGCAGGCGTTGTCGCGGCTGGCGGCGGGGCGCACGGTGCTGGTGATCGCCCATCGCCTGAGCAGTATCCAGGATGCCGACCAGATTGCCGTGCTGCAGGCCGGGCAACTGGTGGAATGCGGCCGGCACCAGGCCCTGCTGGAGCAGCAGGGGGTGTATGCCGGGCTGTGGGCGGCGCAGCAGTTCTGCGCCGTGGAAACGGCGGGGGAGCAGGCATGATTGGCGCACTGTTACGCAGTTTGCAGCCGGCCGAAGCCAGCCTGCTGCGCCGGGCCTTGCTGGCCATGGCCGCCAGTGCCCTGGCCCAGGGCGCGGCGCTGGCCCTGTTACCCATGGCCTTTGCCAGCCTGTTCGATGCCGCTGCCGGGCAGGCGCCGTGGCGATGGGCCGGGGCCTTTGCCGGTTTCGCGCTGCTGTGCCTGGGGTTGCGCCGGCATGCGCAACTGGCGGGCTACCGCGCGGGCGCCGCGGCGGCCCAGTCGTTGAACCTGCGCATCGGCGAACAACTGGTGCGCCTGCCCCTGGAGTGGTTCGTCGAGCGCCGCAGCGCCGAGCTCAATCGGCTGGTGACCCACACCGTACTGCAGATCATGAGCACCCCGGCGCACCTGTTGCAGCCCATGGCCAACGCCTTGCTGACGCCCCTGGCGCTGCTTGTGGCGCTGTTCTTCTATGACCGCACCATGGCCCTGGCGGCCTTGGCCAGCGTGCCCCTGCTGCTGGTGTTCTACCACTGGGGCGTACGCTGGGGCGGCCAGGCCGAAAGCCGCAGTGAGGCGGCGGCCAACGAGGCGGCGGCGCGGGTCCTGGAGTTCCTGCGCCAGCAGCCGCTGCTGCGTGCCAGTGGCCGCACCGGCGAAGGCTTCAGCCTGCTCACCGAGGCCTTGCAGCAACAGCGCCGGGCCCAGCGTCGGGCCCACTGGCGGACCTTTCCGGCGGCCCTGGGGCTGGCGGTGGTGCTCCAGGCCGGCTACACCGCGATGCTGCTGTGCGGCCTGTATGCAGTGCTCGGTGGCAGCCTGGGAGTGGCCCAGTACCTGGCGCTGGCGGTGCTCGCCACCTGCCTGGTGGAGCCCATGGGCACCCTGGTCAACCTCGGCACGACCTTGCGCCAGACCCGCCATGGCCTGAACCGTTTGCGCCACTTGTTGCGCCTGCCGGCGCTGCCGGAGCCGAGCCAGCCCGAGGAACCCCGGGGGCATCAGGTGCAGGTGCGCGACCTGGGGCTGGTGCGCCAGGAGCAGGTGATCCTGCAGGGCATCAGCTTCGAGCTGGCGCCGGCCTCGCTGAACCTGCTGGTGGGCGCCTCCGGCTCCGGCAAGTCGAGCCTGCTGCGCCTGCTGGCGCGGTTCAGCGATGTCGATAGCGGCGCCATTTTGTTGGGTGGTGTCGACCTGCGCCAACTGTCCGCCGCGCAGCGCGATCGTTCCATCGCGCTGATGTTCCAGGACTGTCCGCCGCTGGCTGCGAGCCTGCTGGACAACCTGCGTCTGGGCGGCCCCGAGGCCAGCGACAGCCAACTGATGGACGCCGCCCGCGCCACCGGCCTGGACCTTGTGGCCCAGCGCCTGCCCCAGGGCTGGCAGACCCGGGTCGGCGAGGGCGGCGTCAGCCTTTCCGGGGGCGAGCGCCAGTGCTTGGCCCTGGCCCGGGTGCTGCTCAAGGACGCCAGCCTGATCCTGCTGGACGAACCCACCGCGGCCCTGGATGCCATCAGCGAGGCCCGGGTCAACCGTTGCCTGCTGCAACTGGCGCGCAAGCACACGGTGCTGCTGGTGACTCACAAACCGACCCTGGCCCCCAGCGCCGGACAGATTCTCCTGCTGGAGCAGGGCCACCTGGCCCAGCGCGGTACCCACGCCCAACTGATGGCGGCCCCGGGCCGTTATCGCGAGCTGTTCCACGAGCGCGAGGCGATCAATCGCTGGCGCCTGCGCCAACTCCCTTCCGTACCCCAAAGGAACGTCCACCATGACCGATAACCCAGCACTGGCACGCGCTCATCCAGCGGACGCCGGCCTGAGTCATTCACCCCAAGGACTCTGCGAAGGCATTGCCCGGCTGCTCGGCTACAGCGCCGAGGATCTTGAACCCCAGGCCTCCCTGATCGAGCAGGGGCTCGACTCGGTGAGCATCATGCGCCTGCCGGCGCTGCTGGCCGCCGAAGGCGTGGCCCTGAGCTTCGCCGAACTGATCCAGCAACCGACCCTGGACACCTGGTGGGCGCTGATCGAGGCTCGCCGTGGCCTCGCGGCGCCGCGCCTGCAGGCTGTGGCCAGCGCTCCTGCCAACAGCGATTTTGCCCTGACCCCACTGCAACAGGCCTACTGGTTCGGCCGCGATCCGGGCATGCCCCTGGGCGGCGTCGGCTGCCACCTGTACCAGGAACTGGACGGCCATGGCCTGGAGCCCCAGCGCCTGGAGCAGGCCCTGCGCCGCCTGTGCCAGCGCCATCCGATGCTGCGGGCGTGCTTTATCAGCGACACCTGCCAGCGCATCCTGCCCCAGAGCCCCTGGCCCGGGCTGACCGTCCACGACCTGCGCCAGGCTTCCTGCGTCGGGGCTGCCGAGGCCCTGGAACAGATCCGCGAAAACCTCTCGCACCGGTGCCTGGAGGTCAGCCGCGGGCAGGTGTTCGATGTGCAGTTGAGCCTGCTGCCCGAAGGTCGCAGCCGCCTGCACCTGAACATCGACCTGCTGGTGGCCGACGTGCTCAGCATTGGCATCCTGCTGCGCGACCTGGCGCTGATCCATGCCGGCCAGGAGCACAGCCTGCCGGCCCTGGACTGGAACTTCGCCGACTACCTGCGGGCCGAACAGGCGGCGCGCGCGCCACTGCTGGCGGCGGCCCGGGACTATTGGCTGGAGCGCCTGGAAGAGCTGCCGGACGGCCCGCAACTGCCCCTGGCCCAGGAGCCGCAGAACGCCGGTACTGCGCGTTTTCGCCGCCTGGCCATGCGTCTGGACCAGGGCCAGTTGCAAGCCCTGGAGCAGCGCGCCCGGCAGCACGGGCTGACCCTGGCCAGCGTGCTGGCCTGCGCCTATGCCCAGGTGCTGGGGCGCTGGAGCGCCAGCCAGCATTTCCTGCTCAACGTGCCGCTGTTCAATCGCCAGGAACTGCACCCGTGCGTGCCTCATCTGCTGGCGGACTTTTCCAACCTGGTGCTGCTGGAGGTCGACCAGCGCCAGCCCGCGCCCTTCAGCCAGCAGGCCCTGGCGTTGCAGGCTCAATTGCACCGCGACATCGCCCACAGCGCCTGGCCCGGGGTCGAGGTGCTGCGCGAGCGGGCGCGGCTGCGCCAGGGCGGTGGCCAGGGCGCGCCGGTGGTGTTCGCCTGCAACCTGGGCCCGGCCTTTGTCGACGCCACCTGCCGCGAGCAACTGGGCGAACCGGGCTGGGCGCTGTCGCAGACGCCCCAGGTCTGGCTCGACCACCAGAGCTACCCGCTGGCCGACGGCCTGCTGCTGAACTGGGACGCGGTGGACGCGCTGTTCCCCGAAGGCCTGCTGGACGAGATGTTCGACGCCTACCGCGCCTTGCTGTTGTGGCTGTGCGCCAACGACTGGCAGCAGGTGGCGCCCTTGCCGCTGCCGGCGGCGCAACAGCAGCGCCGCCAGCAGGTCAATGCCACCGCACACGCGACCCCGGCGCAGCTGTTGCACCAGGGCTTTTTCCAGCAGGCGCGCCTGAACCCCGAGGCCGTGGCGCTGATCTGCGAGCAGGGCAGCCTGAGCTACGCCGAGCTCGCCCGGCAGGCCCTGCAACTGGCCGGGGCCTTGGGCGAGTGGGGCGTGCAGCCGGGTGACGCGGTGGCGATCACCTTGCCCAAGGGCCGCGACCAGGTGGTCGCGGTGCTGGGGACTCTTGCCGCCGGGGCGGTCTATGTGCCGGTGGGCATCGAGCAGCCGCCGGCGCGCCGCGACATGATCTACCAGCGCGCCGGGGCGCGGGTGGTGATCACCGATCAGGCCCACCGCGAGGGCGGTATCTGGCTCGCCGAACTGCGGGTGGTGACCCTGGCCCAGGCGCTGGTCGCACCGACGCTGGGGCAACCCCTGGAGATGGCGGCGGATGCCCTGGCCTACGTGATCTTCACCTCGGGCACCACCGGCGAACCCAAGGGCGTGGAACTGTCCCACCAGGCGGCGATGAACACCATCACCGCGATCAACCGGCGCTACCAGATGAGCGCCGAGGATCGGGTGCTGGGGGTCTCGGCCCTGGATTTCGACCTGTCGGTGTACGACCTGTTCGGCCTGCTGAGTGTCGGCGGCGCCCTGGTGCTGCCGGCGGACGGGCTGCGCAAGGAGCCCCGGGAATGGCTGCGGCTGATCCGCGAGCAGCGGGTGAGTGTGTGGAACTCGGTGCCGGCGCTGCTGGACATGCTGACCCTGCAAGTGCGCGACGACGGCGGCCTGGGAGCCTTGCGCCTGGCCATGGTCTCCGGTGACTGGGTCGGCCTCGACCTGCCACGGCGCCTGGAGCGGGCGGCGGGCCACCGCGTGCCGTTCGTGGCCCTGGGCGGCGCCACCGAGGCGGCGATCTGGTCCAACTACCAGGACGTGGCGCAGGTGCCCGGGCACTGGCGTTCGATCCCCTACGGGCGGCCCCTGGACAACCAGTGCTTCCGGGTGGTGGACAGCCAGGGCCGGGACTGCCCGGACTGGGTGCCCGGCGAGCTGTGGATCGGCGGTGCCGGGGTGGCCGCCGGCTATCGCGGCCTGCCGACCCTCAGCGCCCAGCGCTTTGTCGAGCACGAGGGCCGGCGCTGGTATCGCACCGGCGACCAGGGCCGCTACTGGGCCGACGCCAGCCTGGAGTTTCTCGGGCGCCTGGACCATCAGGTCAAGGTCCGCGGCTTTCGCATCGAGCTGGCAGAAATCGATGTGGCCCTGGAGCGCCACCCGGCCATCGACCGCGCGCTGAGCCTGGTGCTGCCCGGCAGCGAAGCGCAGCTGGCGGCGGTGCTGCTGGCCCGGGAGCCGCTGCCCGAACCCCAGGCCCTGCGCCAGTGGCTGGGGCAATGGCTGCCCGAACACATGCTCCCGGACCTCTGGCTGAGCCTGCCGGAACTGCCCCTGAGCACTAACGGCAAGGTCGATCGCGCAGCTTTGCTGTGGCTGCTGCAGGAGCAGCGCCGGGGCATCCAGCCGCAGAGTGCCGAGCCGCCGCAAGGGGAATGGGAAGAGGCCGTGGCCGCGCTCTGGCAGGAGCTGCTGGAGGTGCCGCAGGTGGGCCGGCACCAGGGCTTTTTTGCCCTGGGCGGCAACAGCCTGCTGGCGGCCCGGTTGATCGAACGCATCGCCCGGCAGTTCCAGCTGGAACTGTCGCTCAAGGATTTTTTCAACGCGGCCACCGTGGCCCTGCAGGGGCAGTTGCTTGCCTCGCGCCGGGAACAGCGGCCCGTCAATCAGAACGCAATGGTGGAGGGCGTGTTATGACGCTGCAGCAACTGCAACAGGATCTGCAACAACTGGGTGTGGAGCTCTGGGAAGAACAGGGTCGCTTGCGCTATCGGGCCCCGGCCGGGGTCATGGACGAGGCGCGCCTGCAACAGCTGCGCGAACACAAGGAGGCGCTGCTGCAACAGCTGCAAGCGGCGCAGATGCCGACCCTGGAGGCCGACCATTCGGCCCGGGAAGAACCCTTCCCGCTGACCGACGTGCAGGCCGCCTACCTGCTGGGCCGCACCACGGCTTTCAGCTACGGCGGCGTGGCCTGCCACGGCTACCTGGAGTTCGCCCAGAAGGACCTGGACCCGGTGCGCCTGGAGCAGGCCTGGAACCAGTTGATCGCGCGTCACGAGATGCTGCGGGCCGTGGTCCTGGAGGAGGGCTACCAGCGCATCCTGCCCCAGGTGCCGCATTACTCCATCGCCCGCCACGACCTGAGCCGGGACGACGGCAGCGCCTTGCAGGCCTTGCGCGAGCGCATGGAACTGCGCCGTGCACCGCCCCAGCAATGGCCGCTGATCGAGCTGTGCGTGAGCCAGGGCCGCGACACCTCGCGCTTGCACCTGTCAGTGGACCTCTTGGTGTGCGACTACCAGAGCGTGCGCATGCTGCTGGCCGAACTGCAGCAGCTGTACCGCGGCGAGAGCCTGCCGGCGCCGACGCAGATCAGCTTTCGCGACTATGTGCTGGGTGAGCGCCGCCTGCGCGAGCAGCCGCGCTACCAGCGTGATCGCGACTACTGGTGGGCGCGGGTCGACAGCCTGCCGGGTGCGCCGGAACTGCCATTGCTGGGGCCGCCCAGCGGGCCGCGCTTCCAGCGCCGGGCCATGGGCCTGGAGGCCCGGGACTGCAATGCCTTGCGCCTGAACGCGGCGGCGGCCGGGGTCGGTGTGTCGGCGGCAATCCTCTCGGCCTATGCCGAAACCCTGGGCCGCTGGAGCCGGCGCGGGCACTTCTGCCTGAGCCTGACCCTGCTCAATCGCCTGTCCCTGCACCCCCAGGTGGATCGCCTGGTGGGGGACTTCAGCTCGGTGGAACTGCTGGAAGTGCAGACCCTGCAAGGCGGCAGCTTCGGCCAGCGCAGCCAGCAGGTGCAGGAGCGCCTGTGGCAGGACATGGACCATCGCCTGTGTTCGGGCATCGAAGTGCTGCGCGAGCTGGCGCGGCGCAAGGGCCAGGACGCGGCGCTGATGCCCTACGCCTTCACCAGCACCCTGGGGGCCGGCGGCGAGAGCGGCGGCGGGGCCTTCATGCCCGGTGCCGAGCTGGTGTTCGGCATCAGCCAGACGCCCCAGGTGCTGATCGACTGCCAGGTCAGCGAGCGTGACGACGGCTTGGCGATCAACTGGGACATCCGCGAAGGGGTGTTCAGCGAGACCCTGCTGGATGCGCTGTTCGACACCTTCGAACGCCTGCTCAAGCGCCTGGCCCGGGAGCCCTCGGCCTGGACCCTGGATGACTGCCTGGAGTTGCCGGCGGCCCAGCGCCTGCAGCGCGAGCTGGTGAACCAGACTGCCGCGCCTTTGCCCTCCGGCCTGCTGCATGAGCCGTTCTGGCGCCAGGCCGCGGCTGCTCCCGAGCGTGTGGCGCTGATCCAGGGCGCCGCGCAACTGAGCTACGGCGAACTGGCCGGGCGCGCCGAAGCCGTGGCCGAAGCCTTGCTCGACGCCGGCTGCCAGCCTGGAGAGCGGGTCGCGGTGTGCATGGACAAGGGCCTGGAACAGGTGATCGCGGTGCTCGGCATCCTGCGGGCCGGGGCCGCCTACCTGCCCCTGGACACCAACCAGCCCGAGGCCCGGCGCCAGTTGATCCTGGACAACGCCGAGGTCGCCCGGGTGCTCAGCCAGTCCTGGCTGAGCGACAGCCTGTGCTGGCCGGCGCGGGTGACCCAGGTGATCGCGGTGGACCAGGGCCCGCGGGCGGCACAACGGGCGTTGCCGAGCCTGGACATCGACCCGCAGCAACTGGCCTACGTGATCTACACCTCGGGCTCCACCGGGGTGCCCAAGGGCGTGATGATCAACCATCAGGCGGCCCTCAATACCATCGTCGACATCAACCAGCGCTTTGCCATCGAGGCCCAAGACCGGGTACTGGCCCTGGCCAGCCTGGGCTTCGATCTGTCGGTGTACGACATCTTCGGCCTGCTGGCCGTGGGCGGCGCCCTGGTGCTCCCGGACCCGCAACGCCGCGCCGACCCTTCGCACTGGGCCGAGTGCGTCCGGGAACACGGGGTGACCCTGTGGAACTCGGTGCCGGCGCAATTGCAGATGCTCACCCACTACCTGCAGGCCGTGCCATCCATGGCCCCCGGTTCCCTGCGCCTGGCGCTGCTGTCTGGAGACTGGATCCCCCTGAACCTGCCGGCGGAGGCCGCCCAGCTATTGCCCGGGCTGCGGCTGATCAGCCTCGGCGGCGCCACCGAAGCGGCGATCTGGTCGATCTACTATCCGATTACCCAGGTCAACCCCCAGTGGCGCAGCATTCCCTACGGCATGCCCCTGGCCAATCAGCGCTTCATGGTGCTCGACGAACAGGGCCGGGATCGCCCGCAAGGGGTGGCCGGCGAGCTGTACATCGCCGGTAGCGGTCTGGCCCTGGGTTACCTGGGGGATGCCGAGAAAACCGCCGAGCGCTTTGTCGACCATCCGCGCAGCGGCGAGCGCCTGTACCGCACCGGCGACCTGGGGCGCTACCTGGACGACGGCCTGATCGAGTTCCTCGGCCGCGAAGATTTCCAGGTCAAGGTCCGTGGCCACCGCATTGAACTGGCGGAGGTGGAAAGCGCGCTGCTCAGCCATCCCCATGTGGAGTCCGCGGTGGTGGTGGCAGCGGGCGAGGGTGCCTTCGAGCGGCACTTGCAAGCCTGCCTGCGGGCCAGCCTGCGGGACACGCCGATCGCCTGGCCGGCGCAGTTGCAGGCGCGCACCCAGGCGGCGGCCGAAGCCGTGCGCGGCGGCTTGAGCGATGCCCTGGTGAGCGAGATGTCGGCCTGTGTCGAGCGCGCCGCACTGCTGTCCATGGGCCTGGCCCTGCAACGCCCCGGCTTGTTCGAGAGCGCCGGGCAGAGCCATGCCCTGGACGAGATTGTCGCGGCTTGTGAGGTGGCGCCGCGCAACCAGCGCTTGATCCGCCGTTGGCTGCAGGCCCTGGCCCGGGAAGGCCTGGTGCACCGGGACCTGCACACGGGTCGTTACTCGGGGCTGCAGGTATCGGCCGAGGAATACCGCCAGCAATGGCAGCGCATCGATGCCCTGGAACCGTCCGTGGGCTGGGGCGCCGAAGTGCTGCGCTACCTGCGCGAAAGCCAGGAGCAACTGCCGGCGCTGATGAGCGACCAACTCGACCCGCTGCACCTGCTGTTTCCCCAGGGCCGCACCGACACCGCCGAAGGCGCCTACCGCAAGAACCTGATCAGCCAGTACCTGAACCAGGCGGTGTGCGCCGCGGTGCAGGAGATCATCCGCCAGCGTCCGGCCGGCCAGCGCCTGCGTCTGCTGGAAATCGGCGCCGGGGTCGGCGGTACCAGCGCCGACCTGATCCCGGCCCTGGACGGGCTGGCGGTGGACTACCAGTTCACCGACCTGTCGCAGTTCTTCCTCAACGAGGCCCGGGAACATTTCGCCGCTTACCCCTGGGTCAGCTACGGGCTGTTCGACCTCAACCAGGACCATTGGGCCCAGGGCGTGGCCGCCAACTCCCTGGACGTGATCCTCTGCGCCAACGTGCTGCACAACTCGCGGCATGCCAGCCGGGTGCTGGCGCGGCTGCGGGAGATGCTGGCCCCGGGCGGCTGGCTGATCTTCATCGAGGCCACTCGCGACACCTACCAGATCATGGCGTCCATGGAGTTCAAGGAGGGCCTCACCGCCTTCGAGGATTTCCGGGCCGAACTGGATACCACCTTCATCCGCCGCGAGCAGTGGCAGCAGTTGCTGCTGGAGGCCGGAGGCGAGACCCCGCTGTGCCTGCCCGGGGCCGATGACGCCATGTCGCAGATCGGCCAGCACCTGTTCATCACCCGCTTCAAGAGCGAGCGCCAGGCCCTGGAGCCCGAGCAGATGCGGGCCCATCTGGCCCGGCACCTGCCGGAGTACATGATCCCGAGCCACTGGCAGATCCTCGATGAAATGCCCCTGACCGCCAACGGCAAGGTCGACCGCCAGGCCCTGGCGCGGATCGGCGTGGCCGGCCCCGAGCAGCAGGCCAGCAGCGGCGCGGCGCCCGTGGATGAGCTGGAACGCAGCATTGCCGAAGTCTGGCAGACCCTGTTGCGGGTGCCGGCGGTGGGCCGTGACCAGGGCTTCTTCGAGCTTGGCGGCGACTCGCTGCTGGTGGCCCAGGTGGTGGGCCGCCTGCGTGAAGCCTTGCCCCAGGCCCGGCAGTTGCCCTGGAGTGACCTGCTGCGCCAGTTGATCAACCAGCCCACGGTGGCGGCCCTGGCCGATTACCTGCGAGGCCAGGGCGTGGAGGGCGATTCGCCGCTGGTGCGCATCAGCGACAAGGCCCAGGGCCCCACGCGGATCTTCGTCCACGACGGCAGCGGCACCCTGGCGCCGTACCGAGCCCTGTTTGCCGCCCTGGGGGAAGAAGCGCCCCTGGAAGGGCTGGTGCTCAACGATGTGCCGGCCTACCTGGCCCTGGAGCCGGCCACGGCGATCCGCCAGTTGGCCGAGCGTTATGCCGACACTCTGCAGGCCGAAGGCCGGCGCCAGGTGAGCATCGTCGGCTACTGCCTGGGCGGGCTGCTGGCCACCGAGCTGGCGGCGTGCCTGGCGGCGCGCTCCATCGAGGTGCTGCAACTGAGCGTGATCAGCAGCTACCGGGTGCCGTTCATGATCGAGGACGACCTCTTGGCCGAGTACGTGTTCGCCCGGGTGATGCAGGCCGATCCGCTGGCCCTGGGTTACCCCGAGGATGAACAGGCCATGGAACGCACCATCGCCCGGGTGCTGGCGCAGACTCCGGGGCGCGTGCCCCAGGGTTCGCTGCTGGCCTTGAGCGAGGATGCCCAGTGCGCCCCGGCCCTGGCCTGCCTGCGGCGTCTGGCACACAAGACCCCGGAGCAGCGCCTGCAGGCCATTGCCGAGGCCATGCGCCACGCCGGTTCGCAACTGAGCGACCTGCACTGGCTGCGCGAGCAGTTGCAGGTATTGCGCCACAGCCTGGCCGCGGTAGCCCTGCACGAGGCCACGCCGTACCAGGGCGACATGCTGTTCATTCGCCAGAGCGGCGAGGTGCAGGTGCTGCCCGGCATGCACCGCGACATGAGCGCCTACTGGCAGGCCCTGTGCCTGGGTGAGCTGCGGGTAGTGGATGTGCCCGGGGATCATTTCAGTTGCATGCAGCAGCCCCAGGTGCAAGCCGTGGCCCAGGCCTTCGATGCACCTACCGAGGTGGCGGCATGAGGGCAGGGGTGATGGGGCTGGTCGGCGCTTACGGCAGCGTCGGCCGTCAGGTCGCGCAGTTGCTGGCCGGCAAGGTGGCACTGCGCCTGGGTGGACGCGATCCGCGGCAGGCCGAGCAACTGAACCAGCAGTTGGGGGCGCGCGCCGAGGTGCGCGCCCTGGACCTGTGGGAGCCACAGAGCCTGGCGGACTTCTGCGCTGGTTGTTCGCTGGTGATCAACTGCGCCGGGCCCAGCTACCGGATTCTCGATCGGGTGGCCCGGGCCGCCCTGGCCGCAGGCGCCGACTACCTGGATGTGGGGGGCGACGATCCACTCCATGAGCGGCTGGTGGGACAGCTGCCGGCGGGGCACCGGGTGCTGTTGTCGGCGGGCATGCTGCCGGGGCTCTCGGGGCTGTTTCCGCAACTGCTGGCGCAGTCCTTCCAGCGGGTCGATGCCTTGCGCTGCTATGCCGGTGGGCTGGGGCGCTTGTCCGCCACGGCTGCCGAGGATTTCCTGCTGAGCCTGGGCAACGGCTTCGGCCAGGCACAGTGCGGCTGGTGCGAAGGGCAGGTGGTGCGCAGCACGGCAAGTGCCGAACAGGCATTGCAACGCGACTGGCTGCCACCGGCCGGGGTGCAGGCCTATCCGTACCTGAGCACCGAGCAGCAGCGCCTGTTCGGTGATGTACCGGTGCGCCACGGTCAGGGTTTCAACCTGTTCGAGGGCGGCCAACTGGCGGCGGCCCTGCAACGTATCCAGGGCTCGGCGCCAGAGGCGCGGAGCAGCGCGCAGAACATCGCTGCGCTGGTGCAGGCCAGCGCCCTGGATGTGGCCGGGCGCCGGCCCTATCAACTGCTGGCGGTGGAAATCGACGGCCTGCGCGAGGGCCGCCAGCAGCAGGCCAGCGCCTGGCTGCGGGCCAGCGACGGCTCGCGCCTGACCGGCAGCGTCGCAGCCTTCTGTGCATTGCAGTGGGCGCATCTGCCTGAGGGGCTGCACTACGCCGCCCAGGTGCTGGACGCGACGGCCTGCCTGGAACAACTGCTGCGCTGGCTGCCGGATACCCGGGTGCACCTGCCCGACTTCGCCGCTGTGGCGCTGGCCGAGCCAGAGGAGGGAGTGCTGTGAGAAAGGTTCCCAGTGCCTGGCTGCGTCGTTATACGCAGCCGCAACCGCCGCGCTGCCGCCTGGTGTGCCTGCCCCATGCCGGTGGCAGTGCGAGCTTTTTCAACGACTGGCGTGGCCAGTTGCCGGCGGATGTCGAGTTGGTCAGCGTGCAGTACCCGGGGCGCGAAGAGCGCCTGAGCGAAAGTTGGCCCGGCAGCCTGGAGTGGATGGCGGGCACTATTACCCGGGCCCTGTCGGACCTGGTGGACCGGCCCCTGGTGCTGTTCGGCCACAGCATGGGCGCGGCCCTGGCCTATGAGGTGGCGGCGCGCATGCAGCAGCAGGGCTCGGCGCCACAACGGTTGATCGTGTCCGCGCACCCCGCGCCCCATCGCCAGCGCAGCGGCGAACTGCACCTGGGCCCGGACGAGGACCTGCTGGCGGATGTGCGACGCCTGTCGGACGGTGCGCCGTCGCCCCTGGATGACCCGGCGCTGCGCGACCTGTACCTGCCGGCGTTGCGCAACGACTACCGGCTGATCGAGTGCTACCGCGGTGCGCCCGGCCGCGCCCTGGACCTGCCCCTGAGCGTGTGCCTGGGGGCCCGGGACACCGAGGTGGACCAGGACGAAGCCTATGCCTGGGCCGAGGTCAGCGCCCAGGTCACCGACTTCCAGGCCTTCCCCGGCGGGCACTTCTACCTGCGCGAGCAACAGGCCGAACTGCTGCGCCACCTGACCCGACTGCTGGCCGGCCATGGCGAGCAGCCGTGGCAGTGCTGGCCTTCGACCCCATGAATTTTCCCTTGGTAGACCCCGACATGAAGACACCCGAGCAGTGCAGCGGCCTGGACGACGTCCGCTGCGGTATCGACGCCATGGACCAGCAGATCATCCAGGCCCTGGGCCGGCGCCTGGCCTACGTCAAGGCGGCGGCGCAGTTCAAGCCGACCGAGGACAGCATTGCCGCCCCGGAGCGGGTTGCGGCGATGCTCCCGCAACGTCGGCAATGGGCCGAGCAGGCGAGCCTGGACCCGATGTTCGTGGTGCCGCTGTTCGCCCAGATCATCCACTGGAACATTGCCCAGCAAGTGCGCCACTGGCGCCGTCAGCACGGGCTGGATCAAGGAGCCCAAGATGAGTGAATCCTGCCTGTCCGGCTTGACCCGGGCCCTGCGCAAGGGCGAATCCCTGGCCCGACGCAGAGGTCGGGCGGTGCTGGTGGTGTACAGCCTGGCCGCCGAGCGCCTGGAGCCGCTGCGGCTGTTTGCCGCCAACCGCCAGGTGTTCGGCCAGAGCCTGTTCTGGTCCAGCGACCAGGGCGCCCTGGCCCTGGCCGGGTTCGGCTGCACCGAAGAAATCAGCCCGCCGGCCGCCGAGCGTTTTGCCGCCAGTACCCAGGCCTGGCGCCAGTTGCTGCTGCAGGCCCATCAGGTCGGGCCCAAGCGGGCCTACCTGTGCGGCGGCTTTGCCTTCGACCCCGAGGGCCCGCGCAGTGCCCAGTGGCAGTCGTTCGCCGCCACGTCTCTGGTGCTGCCGCGGATCCTGCTGCTGCGCGAAGGCGAGCAGCAGCACTGGCTGTTCAGCCTGTGGGTCGAGCCCGGCGCCGACGTGGCCCAGTGCGCCGGTGCCCTGGAGGCGGAATGGGCCCTGTTGCAGGCGCGCTATACCCACGCCCCCTTGGCACAGATGCCCGTTGGCACCCAGGCCGAGGACGACACCCAGGCCGCCGGCCGCTGGCAGGACTGCGTGGCCCGAGCCATCGCGCGGATCCAGGGCGGCGAGCTGAGCAAGGTAGTACTGGCCCGGGAAGTCTGCCTGCGGGCGAGCCGCAGCATTCCTTGCGGGCCGCTGCTGGAAAACCTCAGGGCGGCCTATCCCCAGGCCTTCCTGTTCGCCTTCAGCCGTGGCGACAGCTGCTTTCTCGGCGCCACGCCGGAACGCCTGGTGCGCCTGGCCCGCGGCACCCTCAACACCGTGGCCCTGGCCGGCACCTGCGCGCGCGGCCAGCATGAGCAGCAGGACGCGGAACTGGGCCAGGCCCTGATGGACAGCGCCAAGGACCGCCATGAACACGCCCTGGTGGTGCAGACCCTGCGCGAAGCCCTGCAGCCCTACTGCGCGATGCTGGAGATTCCCCCGCAGCCGCAACTGCACCGCCTGGCCCACGTCCAGCACCTGCTGACCCCGGTGCTGGGGCGGTTGCGGCCCCAGGTCGATCTGCTGCAAGTGGTGGATGCCCTGCACCCGACCCCGGCGGTGGGCGGCCTGCCTCGGGGCAAGGCCCTGGGCTATATCCGCGAGCATGAGCAACTGGACCGCGGCTGGTACGCCGCCCCGGTGGGCTGGCTGAACGCCGAGGGCGATGGCGAGTTTGCCGTGGCCTTGCGTTCCGCCCTGATCCGCGGCAACCAGGCGCACCTGTTTGCCGGTTGCGGCATCGTCGGCGAGTCGGACCCGGCGAGCGAATACCAGGAAACCTGCCTGAAGTTGCGCACCATCGGCGAAGCCCTGCGCCCGCCACCGGCCGCCACCTACGAAAAGCTCGGCCTCTCCCTGTAGGAGCCGGCTTGCCGGCGAACCGCGCAGCGGCCAGTTGGCGCGGTTCGTGGCGAAGGAATGCGACGCTCTTGCGGGCCTCTTCACTGGCAAGCCAGCTCCTACGGATGAGCGGGTGTGCACCCGTAGGAGCCGGCTTGCCGGCGAGCCGCACAGCGGCCAGTTGGCGCGGTTCATGGCGAAGGAATGCACCAGGGCGTTGATGGCCTGACCGGAGCCCTTGTCCGCCAGGCTCAGGCGCGGCGGTACGTAGTCGTCCTTCAGGCCATGGACCACCCGCAGCGGCATGCCGATTTCGCGGATGGTGTCGATGGCGTATCGTTGCGCCTCCCTCCCTTCGAGCTCCCTGGCGAGTACCCATGAAATTCGACGCGTTGACCGACATCCTGCTAAAGCTCGAAAACGCCTTCAACGACCCTGGCGAGAACCTTGTGCGGCGCATCGACGCCTGCATCGCCGAGGTGGCCCAGTTGGCCGACCCGGCCAGCATTGGCCCGCTGTTGTCGTTGCTCGACGATGAGGCCGAATATGACGAGGTGATGTTTTCGCTGATTCACGCCGCCGAGCATTTCGATGATGCTGTGTATGTGCCGGCGTTGCTGGCGGCGCTGCCCGGCTTGCAGGAACACAGCCCGAGGTGGGCGCAGACGCTTTTCATGCGGGTGCTCAACAGCGAGCCCGCGCGCCTGGAGATGGTCCGTGCCTTGCGCGAAGCGGCGCCTGCGGTCAAGGCGGCGGCCCTGGAGTTGGCCGATTCGATCAATCAGCAGTCTCCGGCATTCCTGGCCAAGACCGTGGTGGTCATGGTGGCGGCTCAGCCGGCTGCGTGAGGGACGTCTAGGGACAGGTTTTTTGCAGGTGCCGCGGGCCCATTCGCTGGCAAGCCAGCTCCTATACAAGCCAGCTTCAGCTGGTGGGGGCGGCGGTGGGGGGCGGGCCGGCGAATTTTTGGCTGGGTTTGGCCCGCAGCAGGGCGTTGATGGCCTGGCCGTAGCCCTTGCCCGCCAGGCTCATGCTGTTGTTGTGGGTGCCGCCGGGCACCAGCAGCAGTTTCTTCGGCTCCAGGGCGGCCTGGAACAATTCCTTGCTCAGGCGCGGCGGCACGTAGTCGTCCTTCAGGCCGTGCACCACCAGCAGCGGCATGCCGATCTCGCGGATCTTGTCGATGGAGTCGAACTTCTGCGACATCACCCAGCGCACCGGCAGGGAGGTCTTGGTCACCGCCGCGGCAGCGTCGGCCAGGGTAGTGAAGGTGGATTCGACGATCAGCCCGCGAGCGGCGGTCGGCGCCTTGGCGCTGGCGGCCTGGCGTCCCAGCTCGGCGGCCAGGTCGATGGCCACCGCGCCACCCAGGGAATGGCCGTAGATCAGGCGCTTGCTGGCGTCGGGCTGCAAGACCTTGAGCCGCTCCCAGGCGATGCGCGCGTCTTCATACACGCTGCTTTCCGAGGGCAAGTCGCCGTGGCTCTGGCCAAAGCCGCGGTAGTCGATGGCCAGCACCGAGTAACCCAGGGCGTGCAGCTGCTCGATGCGAAACAGCTGGCCAGTGAGGTTCCAGCGGACCCCGTGCAGGTAGAGGATCGCCGGGGCATCGGCGCGTTGTGCCGGCCACCACCAGGCGTGGATGTTCTGCCCGGCCTTGAAGCTTTTCGGCTTGAGTTCGAATTCCTGCACCGTGCTCGGCAGGCCGCGATACCAGCCGGCGGTGCCGGGCTCGATGCGAAACACCAGTTGGCGTTCCTTGTGTTCGAGCACCGCGCAGCTCACCGGCAGGCCGACCACCAGCGCGGCCATGCACAGCAGGGAAAACCAGCGACGGCGCAGGCGCTGGGGCAGGGTTGGGGACATGGAAGGCTTCACCGCAGGACAGTCGAAAACGCGTTTTAACAGATGTGCCGCGACGGCTGCAGGAATTTCGGCGCAACGGTCGGCGGCAAGGGTTAGCAAATGCTACAGAGAGGGGCGGCAAGCGCCGTGGCCACCCGCTGCCGGGGCGGGCCACGACGGTGGGGCTTTAGAAGTTCCAGCGGGTGCTGAGCATCACATTCCGCGGGTCGCCGTAGTACGACGAGTTGTAGAAACCGATGTTGGTGAAGTACTTCTTGTCGAACAGGTTGTTGACGTTGAGGGTGGCCGAGACGTTCTCGGTGATCTGGTAGCGGGCCATCAGGTCCACCAGCCAGTAAGGGTCCTGGGCGAATTTTTCCTCGGTGCCCTTGCCGTAGTTGCTGAGTATCTTCCAGCCAGTGCCCTGCCAGCGCACGCCGCTGCCCAGGGTCAGCTTGTCGAGGCTGCCGGTCAGCTTGTAGCTGGTATAGAGGTTGACCTGATCTTCCGGTTCCCAGGTGGAGACCTTGGCCCCGCTCTGGTCGCGAATGATCTTGTGGGTGTAGCCGGCCTGCAGTTGCCAGCCGGGAGCGACCTCTCCGGAGATTTCCGCTTCATAACCCTTGGCCTTGGACTTGATGCCCTTGGAGGCATAGTCCAGCCCGGGGGTGGTGGGGTTGGCGTTGTAGGCCAGGTCATCCACCGGCCGGTTTTCTTCATGCACTTCGAAATAGGCCAGGCTGGAGTTCAGGCGGCCGTCGAAGAACTCGCCCTTGAGGCCCACCTCGTAGTTGGTGCCTTCGTCGGGCTTGAGCACCTTGTCGTTGCGGTCGCGGTAGTCGTCCTGGGGCAGGTAGATCTCGGTGTAGCTGGCATAGACGGAGAAGTTCTGGTCGAGGTCGTAGACCACCCCAGCATAGGGAATGACCTTGCCGGTGTCCTTGGTCCGGCTGGTACCGCTGACCTCGTAGTTGTTGACCCGGCTGCCGAGCAGCAACGAAAGATCATCGTTGAGGCTAAAGCGCGCAGTCATGTAGCCGGCGCTCTGGCGGGTGGTCTCGTCGTTCTTCTTGGTCATGCTGCCCCAATCGGGCTTGGGGCTGTGCCCGTCCCAGTTGAAGTAGTCGTAGAAATTGTCGTGATTGGTGGCGCTGGTGAAGTCCCGGCCTTTCCAGTGCGAGTTGGAGATCGATGCACCGACCACCAACTGATGCTCGCGCCCCAGCAGGTCGAAGGGGCCCGTGGCGTAGAGGTCGCCGCTGTCGCTGACGGTTTCGCCGGTGTACTTGCGGGTCAGCAGCGAGGCGATGCCGGTCTCGGCATTGGGCGACATCAGCGAACCCAAGGGCGCGTTGTAGCCATTGATCTGGTGGTTGTATTGGGCCTTGGCCACCCAGCCGTTGGCGAAGCTGTGCTCCAGGGTGCTGAACACGGTGCGGGTGTATTGCGACCAGCGGCTCCAGCTCGCGCCGTTGTTGTAGGAGCGCGAGGTGCTGATGGCATTGCCCTTGGAGTCGTACAGCGAGCTGCTGCCCGACCAGCTGGAACCCTTGGGGTCGTTGTCCTGATAGTCGGCGCCGACGGTCAGCAGGGTGTCCGGTGACAGGTCGAACTCGAGGATGCCGTAGTAGACGCTGGTCTGGCGCTGGTAGTGGTCAAGGAAGGATTTCTTGTCCTGATAGGCGGCGACCATCCGCCCGCGGACATTGCCGCTGTCGGTCAGGGGGCCGCTGACATCGACCTGCGAACGGTAGTTGTCCCAGGAACCGGCCCCCAGGTCGATGTGCCCGGCGAATTCGGCAGTGGGTTTCTTGCGCACCATGTTGATGGTGCCGCCGGGGCCACCGGCACCGGTGAGCAGGCCGGTGGCACCCTTGAGTATTTCCACGCGGTCGTAGATCACCGTGTCGGTGAGGGTGTGGCCCGAGGAGTACTGTGCGTCCTGCAGGATCGGAATCCCGTCGTACTGGAAGTTCTGAATGGCAAAACCGCGGGAGTAGTAGCTGGTGCGGTCACTGTCGTAGGTGGCTACGGTGATGCCTGGGGTATGGCGCATCACCTCGTCGATGGAGTTGAGGCCAAAGTCATCCATGGCCTGGCGGGTCACCACCGAGATCGACTGCGGGGTTTCCCGGGGTGTCAGCACTAGCCGGGTGGCGGTGGCGATGGTGCCCGGCGTGTAGGAACCGCTGCCTTCGGTGACGGTGCCCAGCTGGTTGGTGGTGACCGTGGTTGCTCCCAGCTCGACCCGTTCACCGCCGCTGGCCTGTATTACCCGATAGCCCGCGCCCTCGGCCACGGCTTGCAGGCCCAGGGGTTTGAGCAGGCGCTGCAGGCCTTCGGCCACGCTGAAACGGCCATTCAGGCCGGTGCTGCGCTTACCGGCGCTGAGGTTGGCGTCGATGGCGATCATGCTTGCCGATTGCTGGCCGAAGATGCCCAGCACCTGGTCCAGGTTGCCCGGGGCGATGGCGTAGTCGCGCTGCTGGTGGTCGGTCACGGCGGCGCCGGCTTCCGTGGCCAGCAGCGGCAGGCTGGTGCTGGCGATGGACAGGCCGATGATGACCGGGCGCAAGGTCGCGGCAAGGGGCGTAAGGCGAATGTGCATAAGGAAAATCCGTGGGTTGGGAAGGGATGGCGCTGAGCTGTTTTCCAGCTTCTTCCCTGGTCTTGATGCACGAGATTGAAAAAACTGCCGCCGCCCTGAAAAAAACAGGAAAACAATCAGGCAGCGTCCACGGAGGCCCAGTACCCCATTACCCGCCGGATGCGAATCGGCAGGGTCCTGGCCAGCAAATCGAGGCTGGCGTCCGGCTGGTCCAGGGAGAACGAGCCGGAAACCCGCAACCCGGCGACTTCGGCGGAGCAGCGCAGCAGGCCGGGGCGATAGCGGTCGAGTTCGGCGATCACCTCGCCCAGGGGGCGACGCTCGGCGATCAGCAGGCCCTGGGTCCAGGCATTGGCCGTGGTGGGCACGGCGGCCAGGGCGCTGATCCGCTGTTGGGCGATATCCACTTGCTGGCCCGGGTCCAGGCTTAGCGCAGGGGCATGGGCGGTGCTCACCGAGCCGCTGCCGGCGAGCAGTTGTACCCGGGTGCCGTTGATGCCCGGCAAGCCGACGCTGAGGATCAACTGCGAGCGCGGGGCGAGCTGGATGTGCCCATCGGTGGTGGTGACCTGCACGGGCGCGGCGTTGCCCAGGGTCAGCAACAGGCGGCCGCTGTTGAGCCGCAGTTGCAGGCCCTGGGGGCTGGCCTTCTGGTCGAGGCTGGTGCGGGTGTCCAGTTGCAGGCTGGCGCCAGCGGCCAGTTGCAGCTGGCGGCGCTCGCCGGTGGCGGTGTGGTAGTCGCTGAACAGTTGCGGCAACAGCAACCGTTCGCGCACGCTCCAGCTGCTGGCGGCCACCACGCCCAGGCCGACGATGCCCTTGAGCAGGGTGCGCCGCCCGGGGTGGCTACGAGCCTGCAGCAGTTGCCGGGCGTGGGGCGCGGGCAGGCTGCGGGTGCTGTCGCGCAGGTCCTGTCCGATGCCGGCCAGGCGCTGCCAGGCCAGCTCATGCTGCGGGTCGGCCCGGCGCCAGGCCAGGCAGGCGGCCTGCTGCTCGGGGGGGCTGATGCCCGATTGCAGCAGCACCAGCCACTCCAGGGCCTGGTCCAGTACCTGCTGCTCCACGGCGCCCTGATCGTCCACTGGCTGGAAGGCGTTCATCCCGGGTACACCGCCGCGTAGCAGTGGCGGTAGGCCTTGAGCATGGCTTTCTGCACCACGTTGACCGAGAGCTGCAGGCGTTGGGCAATTTGCGGGTAGGTCAGGCCTTCGAGCTGGGACAGCAGAAACACCTCGCGCACCCGGCTGCCCAGGCCGTCCAGCACCTGGCCCACGGCGTCCAGGGCCTCAAGCACCAGCAGCCGGGTTTCCGGCGAGGGCTGGTACTGCGGCTCCAGCTGCGCCAGGGTTTCCAGGTAGGCGCGCTCCAGGGCCTGGCGCCGGAAATACTGCCCGCACAGGCGGCTGGCCACGGTGTTGAGGTAGGCCCGGGGTTCGCGCAGTACCGGCAGTCGCTCGCTGCGCAAGATGCGCACAAAGGTGTCCTGCGCCAGGTCCATGGCCTGGTCCTGGTTGCCGAGCTTGCGTCGCAGCAGTTGCACCACCCAGTTGTGATGCTGGAGGTAGAGCTCGCCCACGGCGTGCTGTAGCGAAGGGTTGGGCACCATCGATAGGGGTTCCGAGGTCGAGGTGGGTGAAATGGGCGTTTATGGTAATGCTTCTCATTAGTGAGTGCTTGAGTTTTTATTGCCGTTCACCAGGGCTGACTGTCACTCGGAAAAGTGAGCAGGGTTGAGGTTTAATTGGTTGCAAGGTACAACTAAGTGCCTCACTTGCGAGGTCACGCCCATGCCGAGTTCATCCGCTTCCCTTATCCCATCACTGCGCCAGGCCTCCCGGCAGATGGTCCGCGAGCTGGGCTTCATGCAGGCCACCCTGGCCGCCACCGACTACCCGCCCTCGGCGGTGCACGCACTGCTGGAGATCGGCCAGGGCAATGCCCTGACCGCCGGTGACCTGGTGACCCTGCTGGGCCTGGAGAAATCCAGCGTCAGCCGCCTGGTGCGCAAGCTGGTGGACGCCGGCGAGATCAGCGAGCAGGCCCATGACCAGGACGCCCGCTCCAAGAAGCTGCAGCTCAGCGCCCGGGGGCGCCAGACCCTGGCCGGCATCGACCGTTTCGCCCAGGCCCAGGTGGCCGCGGCCCTGGCCCACCTGAGCCCGGCCCAGCAGCGCAGCGCCTGTGCGGGCATCGCCGACTACGCCCGGGCATTGCGTGCGGTGCGGCTGGGAGACGTGCCCGAACAGCCGGAGCGCTGCTCCATCGCCCGTGGCTACCGGCCCGGAGTGATTGGCCGCATCGCCGAAATGCACGCCCGTTACTACGCGGATCTGGCGGGTTTCGGCCAGCCTTTCGAAAGCCTGGTGGCGCGGGACATGGCCGAATTGATGGGGCGTTTGCACAACCCGCGCAATGAAGTCTGGGTGGCGCTGCAGGGGGAACGGATTGTCGGTTCCATCGCCATTGATGGGGAGGGCGAGGGCGGCGAGGCGCTCCTGCGTTGCTTCATTCTCGATGAGGCCGCCCGCGGCCAGGGGCTGGGCCGGCGGCTGCTGGTCGAGGCCCTGGGCTTTTGTGACCAGTGGAGTTTTGCCGCCACCCGGCTGTGGACCTTCAAGGGCCTGGATGCGGCGCGCGCGTTGTATGAGGAACAGGGCTTTGTGCTGGTGCAGGAGCAAGAGGGCGAGCAATGGGGCGCGCCAGTGACCGAGCAGTGTTTTGTGCGAGCAAGGGTGGCGCAGCGCGACACCATCCGCTGAGCGCTGTAGCCGCTGCTGAGCCTGCGAAGCTGCGCAAAGGCCCGCAGGGCCTTGCCTGGCGGTCCCGAGCCGAGCCTGTGGCGGCCCTGAAAACCTGCGTCTGCTGCGTCGGAATGCCGCCCAAGCCGTTCGCAGCCTTGTGCAGCGGCTACAGATAGCCGGTACTGGTGGTAGGGTTAGCCCCCTGATGATTATCGATCTGTGGAGAAGCATCCCATGCAAGCCATCAAGCTCAGCCTGCCGGCATCCCTGGACAACCTGAAGCGCGTGGAGCTGGCAGACCCCGGCCAGCCCGGCGCCGGGCAGATCCGCGTGCGTATCCATGCCTGTTCCTTGAACTTCCACGATTACGCCGTGGTGACCGGCGCGCTGCCCACCGCTGACGGGCGGATTCCCATGGCCGATGGCGCCGGGGTCGTGGAAGCGGTGGGCGAGGGCGTCAGCGAGTTCAAGGTGGGCGATGCGGTGGTGTCCTGCTTCTTTCCCCATTGGCACGATGGCGGCCCGGCGATCGCCGATTTCAGCACCACCCCGGGCGATGGTGTCGACGGTTACGCCCGTGAAGTGGTGATCCAGCCCAGCCACTGGTTCACCCATGCGCCCAAGGGCTACAGCCATGCCGAGGCGGCTACCCTGACCACCGCCGGCCTGACTGCCTGGCGCGCACTGGTGGTGGACGGCGCGCTCAAGGCCGGGGAAACCGTGCTGGTGCTGGGCACCGGCGGGGTGTCGATCTTCGCCCTGCAACTGGCCAAGGCCATGGGCGCCACGGTGATCGCCACCTCCTCCTCGGACGCCAAGCTGGCCAAGGTGCGCGAGCTGGGGGCCGACCATACCCTCAACTATCGCACCCACCCCGAGTGGGGTGCTGAAGTGCTCAAGCTCACCGGCGGTCGCGGCGTCGATCACGTGGTGGAAGTCGGTGGCCCGGGCACCTTGCCGCAGTCGATCAACGCGTGCCGCATTGGCGGGCACATCGCCCTGATCGGCGTGCTCACCGGCTGGGCCGGACCGGTGCCGACGGCGGCGCTGATGGCCAGGCAACAGCGCCTGCAGGGGCTGATCGTCGGCAGCCGCCAGCAGCAGATCGAAATGGTCCGGGGCCTGGAAGCCACCGGCATCAAACCGATCATCGACAGCACCTTCCCCCTGGCGGATATCGCCAAGGCCTTCGCCCATGAAGCCTCGGGCGCGCACCTGGGGAAAATCTGCCTGAGCCTCTGAAGCGATGCCGCAACCCGGGCCCAGCCTACTGATCGGATCCCCTGGGGATCCGATCTCTATGGCCGCTGCTGCAGGTGGCGACAAAAGGCGCAGCGCCTGCCTGCCCCAGCCAGCCACTCACAAACAGTTGATCCATGCTAATGGATCCAAAAATAAAGCCATTATCTAAAGGCTTCATCGTTTACAGCGTGAAAAGTCGATAGTGCGCGATAATCGCCCATAAAAAGCACTATTTGCGTGTCTCTCTATTGTTTGTGGATCCATTAATTGATTGATTAGGCCCCTGGCGATGGCAGGAACCTTCCTGGCCGTCCCCGCATAACAATTACAAGAAAAGGGTTTCGTCATGCGCGTTCTCCCAAGGGCACGGGCCGTTCTCGGTCCTGCGTGCCACCTGCCTGTGTGCCTTTCCGTCCCCGCGCTTTGCGCGTCCAGCCCGAGCATGGGAGGACGGCCATGAACCACGATCTCAAGCAACGGGTCGACCAAGGCCCGATGGGCTCCTTCCAGTGCCTGGCGATCGGTATCTGCATCGTCCTCAACATGATCGACGGCTTCGATGTGCTGGTGATGGCCTTCACCGCCGCTTCGGTGTCCGCCGAGTGGCAACTCAACGGGGCGCAGATCGGTCTGCTGCTCAGTGCCGGTCTGTTCGGCATGGCCGCCGGTTCGCTGTTTATCGCGCCCTGGGCCGACCGCTTCGGGCGCCGGCCGCTGATCCTGTTCTGCCTGCTGCTGTCGGGTGTCGGCATGCTGCTTTCGGCCGGCAGCCAGAGCCCTTTGCAACTGGCGCTGTTGCGCGGCCTGACCGGCCTGGGCATCGGCGGCATCCTGGCCAGCAGCAACGTGATCGCCGCCGAGTATTCCAGCCGCCGCTGGCGCGGCCTGGCGGTCAGCCTGCAATCCACCGGCTATGCCCTGGGCGCGACCCTGGGCGGGCTGCTGGCGGTGTGGCTGTTGACTCATTGGGGCTGGCGCTCGGTGTTCCTGTTCGGCGGCATCGTCACCTTGCTGGTGATCCCCCTGGTGCTGCTCTGGCTCCCCGAATCCCTGGACTTTCTCCTGGCCCGGCGGCCGGCCGATGCCCTGGCGCGAATCAATCGCCTGGCCGGGCGCCTGGGCCATCCGCAACTGCTGCAGATGCCCGCGGCAGCGGTACGCGAGCAGGGCGCCGGCAGCGGTTTTGGCCAACTGTTCGCCGGGCCGATGCGGCGCACCACGCTGCTGATCTGGCTGCTGTTTTTCCTGGTGATGTTCGGTTTCTACTTCGTCATGAGCTGGACCCCGAAACTGCTGGTGGCCGCCGGGCTCTCGGCGCAGCAGGGGATCACCGGCGGGGTGCTGCTGAGTGTCGGCGGGATCTTCGGCGCGGCGCTGATCGGCGGCTTGTCCTCGCGCTGGCCGCTGACCCGGGTGCTGTCGCTGTTCATGCTGGTGACCGCCGGGCTGCTGGTGCTGTTCGTCGGCTCGGCCTCCTCGATTGCCGCGGCCCTGGGCCTGGGGCTGCTGATCGGGCTGTTCGCCAACGGCTGCGTGGCCGGGCTCTACGCCCTGTCACCGGTGGTCTACGACGCTTCGGTACGGGCCACCGGGGTCGGTTGGGGGATCGGCATCGGGCGCATGGGCGCGATTGTCTCGCCCACGGTGGCCGGGGTGTTGCTGGATGCCGGCTGGCAGCCGCTGCACCTGTACGCAGTGTTTGCCGTGGTCTTCGTGCTGGCGGCCGCTTGCCTGTTGCTGCTGCGGCCGGTATCGGCGCAACCGCAGCCGGCCCTGGCCTAGTGTGGCCAGGGTGGGGGTTAAAAGATCGAGTCCCGGTCCTTGCGGGTAAAGGCACTGATCCGGGTGTAGCGCCCGTTGACCGATTCGACGTTCAGGTTGCCATTGAAGTCGGGATAGCTCACGCGCCCGCTGGACAGCGGCAGCAGCGCCACCTTGAGCTTTTCCACGGGGATCGAGGTGAACTTCAGGTCGGCGATGTTCGGCGCCATGTGGGGCAGGGCATAGCGGGCGCTTTTCAGCTCGCCGACATAGCTGAAGATCATCGGCGTGGTGTAGTCCTGGGTGCGCGGGCGATAGGTGGAGGAGTAACCGACGATGCTCAGGGTGCGGCCCTTGATCTCGACGAACATGAAGGTCGGCGTGCGCTCGGTGATCCGGGTGCTGTCTTCCAGCAGCGCCCTGGCTTCGGCGGCGCTGATCAGGCTGTTGTCTTCACCGCTGAAGCCGTAGGCATGAAAACCGTTGAGCTCGGTCATGGCGCGCAGCAGCAGTTCCTTCGACGGGTCCGGGTGCATCCAGCGCACGTTGGGGCCACAGGCGCTCAGCAGCAAGCTGATGCAAATGGTCAGGAAAACTAAAGGCAGGGAGCGGGTGCTCATGGTGGTCAGAGTCCTTTCAAGAGAGGTGCCTGGTTGTGGCCCAGGCCGGCCATGGTCGCCCAAGGGATGGGCGGTTGTCAGCACGGCCCGGCAAAGTGCGGGCGCTGTTTCAAGACTGGCCGTCGATGATCGCCGCGGCCACGGCCTGGCGGAACCAGCTCAGGGCGGCGGAGCTGTCGCTGTTGGGGTGCCAGTGCAGCGAGACTTCGAACTCCCCCACGGAAAACGGCAGTTCCAGTTGCCGCAGGCCGCCTTCGAGGGTGAACAGGCGGGCGATCTGCGCTGGCAGCACGGTCAGCAGGTCGGTGCCGGGCAGCACTTTGGGCAGCACCGAGAAGTGCGGCACGTGCAGGCTGATGCGGCGCCGGGCGCCCATCTGCTTGAGCACGTCCTCGACGCTGCCGTGGCCGGTGGTGCGGGTCACGGCGATGTGCCGCTCGGCGAGGAACTGCTCCAGGCTCAGTTGGGTGCCGATGCGCGGATGACGGTCGCTGAGCAGGCACACGTAGCGCTCGCGGATCAGCACCTGGCTGCGGGTGCCGGTCAAGGGTTTGCGGCAGATCAGCGCGTCGACCTTGGCGCTGCTGAGCCACTCGCCGGCCTGGTCCACCTGCAGCGGCAGGACTTCGACTTCGGCCTCGGGGGCCTGCTGGTTCAGGCGCGCCAGGATCAGCGGCAGGAAGCCCATTTCGCCAAGGTCGGAGAGGGCGATGCGAAAGCGCCGTTCGGTGGTCGCCGGGTCGAAGCGCCGGGTGCTGTGCACGGTGTTCTCGATCCGCGTCAGGGATTCGCGAAAGGCCGGGTACAGCTCATCGGCCAACTGGCTGGGCTGGATGCCGTCCCGGGTGCGGCTGAACAGGCCGTCGTCGAACAGCTCGCGCAGCCGCGCCAGGCCGTAGCTGACCGAGGGCTGGGTGACGAACAGGCGCTCGGCGGCCAGGGTCACGCTGCGGGCTTCGTAGAGGGTGACGAAGGTGCGGATCAGGTTCAGATCGATGTGGCTCATGCTGCCTCATGGATATAGACGGGTCTTATTTTTAATAGAGATAGTATCGATTTGATCAATTTCGTGGCGGCTGCAAGAGTAACTCAAATTCTAAAAAACAGCGGCAAAGGTCCATATGAAAACCGTCCATAGCGCCTCCTACGACATCCTGCGGCAACAAGGCCTGACCACCGTGTTCGGCAACCCGGGTTCCAACGAGCTGCCCTTTCTCAAGGGCTTCCCCGAAGACTTCCGCTACATCCTCGGCCTGCATGAAGGCGCGGTGGTGGGCATGGCCGACGGCTTCGCCCTGGCCAGCGGCCAGCCGGCCTTCGTCAACCTGCACGCCGCGGCCGGCACCGGCAATGGCATGGGCGCCCTGACCAATGCCTGGTACTCCCACAGCCCGCTGGTGATCACCGCCGGCCAGCAGGTGCGCTCGATGATCGGCGTCGAGGCGATGCTGGCCAACGTCGATGCACCGCAGCTGCCCAAGCCCCTGGTCAAGTGGAGCGCCGAGCCGGCCTGCGCCGAGGACGTGCCGCGGGCCCTGAGCCAGGCGATCCACATGGCCAACCAGGCGCCCAAGGGCCCGGTGTACCTGTCCATTCCCTACGACGACTGGGCCCGCCCGGCGCCGGCCGGGGTCGAGCATCTGGCCCGGCGCCAGGTGGACACTGCCGGGCTGCCCTCGGCGGCGCAATTGCGTTCGCTGGTGCAGCGCCTGGCGGCAGCGCGCAACCCGGTGCTGGTGCTGGGGCCGGATGTGGATGGCAGCCAGAGCAACCACCTGGCCGTGCAACTGGCGGAGAAACTGCGTATGCCGGCCTGGGTCGCGCCGTCCGCTTCGCGCTGCCCGTTTCCCACCCGTCACCCGAGCTTTCGCGGGGTGCTGCCGGCAGCCATTGCCGGCATCAGCCGCTGCCTGGCGGACCATGACCTGATCCTGGTGGTGGGGGCCCCGGTATTCCGCTACCACCAGTTCGCCCCGGGGGACTACCTGCCCGCGGGCACCGAGCTGCTGCACATCACCTGCGACCCCGGCGAAGCGGCGCGTGCGCCCATGGGCGATGCGCTGGTGGGGGACATCGCCGAGACCCTGCAGGCCCTGGTCTGGGCGCTGCCGGATTGCGACCGGCCGCAGCCCCAGGCCTTGCCGCCGGCTGCTCCGGTCGAGGAGCTGGGCGGCCTGCTGCGCCCGGAAACCGTGTTCGACGTGATCGATGAGCTGGCGCCCAAGGACGCGATCTACGTCAAGGAGTCCACCTCCACCGTAGGCGCCTTCTGGCAGCGGGTGGAAATGCGCGAACCCGGCAGCTACTACTTCCCGGCCGCCGGTGGCCTGGGCTTCGGCCTGCCAGCGGCGGTGGGGGTGCAACTGGCCCGGCCGGAGCGGCGGGTGATCGGGGTCATTGGCGACGGCTCGGCCAACTACGGTATCACCGCGCTGTGGACGGCCGCCCAGTACCAGATCCCGGTGGTGTTCATCATCCTCAAGAACGGCACCTATGGCGCCCTGCGCTGGTTCGCCGGTGTGCTGCAGGTCAGCGACGCCCCGGGCCTGGACGTGCCCGGCCTGGACTTCTGCGCCATCGGCCGCGGCTATGGCGTGCACTCGGTGCAGGCCAACACCCGCGAGGCGTTCGCCCAGGCCCTGAGTGAAGCCCTGGCGGGCGACCGCCCGGTACTGATCGAGGTGCCGACCCTGACCATCGAACCCTGAGGGCTGCCTTGTCGCCGGGCGCGAGCCCGGCCTTGCCAACCGCAACCTGCGGACTCACCAGAAGAATAAAAAGAGGTGGTTATGAACACGACTTCGGTCACTGCTGTGATAGATGACGCGCCCCAGCCGGCGCGTTCCGGTTCCACCCACGCCGACATCGGCACCTTGCTCGACCATGGCCCCTTCACCGGCATGCAGAAGCTGGTGGTGTTGCTGGCGGCGCTGTCCATCGTCATGGACGGCTTCGACGGCCAACTGATCGGCTTTGCCATTCCGCTGATGATCAAGGAGTGGGGCATCACCCGCGAGGCGTTCGCTCCGGCGGTGGCGGCCGGGCTGATAGGCATGGGCATCGGCAGTGCCTGTGCCGGTCTGTTTGCCGACCGGTTCGGCCGGCGCATGGCGATCATTGCCAGTGTCTTCGTGTTCGGTGCGGCCACTTGCGCCATTGGCCTGGCGCCCAATGCGCTGGCGGTGGCGGCCCTGCGTTTTATCGCCGGGCTGGGCATCGGTGGTGCGCTGCCCAGCGCCACCACGGTGACGGCCGAGTTCACCCCGGCGCGGCGGCGTACCCTGGCGGTGACGGCCACCATTGTCTGCGTGCCCCTGGGCGGGATGCTGGCGGGGTTGTTCGCCTCCCATGTGTTGCCGCTGTACGGCTGGCGCACCCTGTTTTTCATCGGCGGCAGCCTGCCCATCGTCCTGGGCTTTGCCTTGCTGGCGACGCTGCCGGAGTCGCCGCGCTTTCTGGCGCGCCGGCCCCAGCGCTGGAACGAGCTGGGCACCTTGCTCGGGCGCATGGGCCGGCCGATGGCGGCGGGGGTGGTCTACACCGATGCCCTGGAGCAGAAGAGCGAGAAGCAGGGTGGTTTCCGCGCCTTGTTCGCCCTGGGCTACGGGCGTGACACCCTGGCCCTCTGGGTGGCGTTCTTCATGTGCCTGACCGCGGTCTACAGCGCCTTCAGCTGGCTGCCCACCATGCTGCTGTCCGAAGGCCTGGAGCTGTCGGTGGCCGGTTCCGGGCTGACCGCCTACAACCTGGGCGGGGTGATCGGGGCGCTGGTGTGCGCGGTGGCCATCACTCGCTGGGGTTCGTTCTGGCCGCTGCTGATCTGCTGCGCCGGCGGCGCGGCCAGCGCCTTCCTGTTGCAGGTGGTGGACATCCACCAGGACACCGGGCTGCTGATCTTCGGCTTCGGCGTGCACGGCCTGTTCGTCAACGCGGTGCAGTCCACCATGTTTGCCCTGTGCGCCTTTATCTACCCCACCAGTGTGCGCGCCACCGGCACCGCATCGGCCCTGGCCTTCGGGCGCCTGGGGGCGATCCTCAGTGCCTTCGCCGGAGCCCTGGTGATTACCCAGGGCGGCGCCAACGGCTACCTCACGCTGCTGGGTTCGGTGATGGTCATGGCGCTGCTGGCGCTGCTGATCGTGGGCCGGCACATTCCCCGGCGCCTGCCGGGCCAGTCATGAACGCGGCCCGGTGCGTGAACCGGCCACTCAAACAGGAGGTTCGATGAACATCACCATTCTTGGCGCGGGCGCCATGGGTTCGCTGTTTGGCGGCCTGCTGGCGCAAAGCGGCCAGCGGGTAACCCTGCTGGACATCAACGACGAGCACCTTGCGGCGATCCGCAGCGACGGCCTGCTGCTGGCCACCGACAGCGGCGAGCGGCGCATTACCGGCCTGCACGCCTGCCGTCCGGAGCAGGCCACGGGCCACCCCGACCTGTTGCTGGTCTTCACCAAGACCCTGCACACCGACAGTGCCTTGCGCAGTGTCGCCGGGCACATCGCCGGCCACACCCTCGTACTGACCCTGCAGAACGGCCTGGGCAATGCCGAGGCGCTGTCCCGGCATGTGGCCCCGCAGCAGGTGCTGATCGGCATGACCAACTGGCCCGCCGACATGGTCGGGCCGGGGCAGGTGCATTCCCACGGCCAGGGCATGGTGCGGGTGCTGGCCCCAGGCAGCCGCGAGCGCAACGCCAGCCAGGAGGTGGCGGCGGTGCTGGACGCTGCCGGGTTGAACTGTGCGGTGGACCCGCAGGTCTGGACCTCTATCTGGGAGAAGGTCGCCTTCAACGCCGCCTTGAACAGCCTGTGCGCCGCCACCGGCTGCACCGTGGGCCAGCTGGACGCAGCGCCGGAAGGCGTGGCCCTGGCCCGGTCCATTGTGCTGGAGGTGGTGGCGGTGGCCAGGTCCCAGGGAATAGAGCTGGATGCCCAGGGCTGCCTGGACAGTGTGGCGTTCGCCATTGCCCATCACCGCACCCACAAGCCTTCGATGTTGCAGGACGTGCTGGCAGGGCGGCCCACGGAGATCGGCTCCATCAATGGCCAGGTGCTGGAGCGGGCGCGGCAGGCGGGGGTGCCCGTGCCCCACACCGAAACCCTGCTGGGCCTGCTGCGCCTGATCGAAAAACGCGCCGCCTCGTAGGAGCCGGCTTGCCGGCGAAGAGGGCCTTGGGGCTTGTGTGGCGCTGGCGGGCGCCTTCGCTGGTAAGCCAGCTCCTGCATACGCCGGCTTTTGTGTGACACATCGGTTTATGAATGCTGTTCCATGAGGAGATTTTCCATGAGTGATTCCAACGCGGTCTATCGCGATCTGCACCTGCAACCCATCGCCGGACAGTGGCGCGCCGGCGCCTCCGGCAAGACCCTGGTGGTGAGCAATCCATTCGACGGTGCACAGCTGCTGGAACTGGCCCAGGCCAACCGCAGCGACCTGGACGCGGCCTACGCCAAGGCCGCCCAGGTGCAGCCGCAATGGGCGGCCCTGGGCCCGTCCCAGCGCGCGGCGGTGCTGCACCAGGCGGTGGCGATCTTCGACCGGCGCCAGGAGGAAATTGTCGACTGGATCATTCGCGAATCCGGCAGCACGCGGATCAAGGCCCTGGCCGAGTGGGGCGCGGCGCGGGCCATCACCCTGGAGGCGGCGTCCTTCCCGGCGCGGGTCCACGGGCGGATTGTCGAATCCGATGTGCCGGGCAAGGAAAGCCGGGTGTACCGCAGCGCCCTGGGGGTGGTCGGAGTGATCAGCCCGTGGAACTTCCCGCTGCACCTGACCCAGCGCTCCATCGCCCCGGCCCTGGCCCTGGGCAACGCGGTGGTGGTCAAGCCGGCCAGCGATACGCCGGTGTGCGGCGGCCTGCTGCTGGCCAGGATCTTCGAGGAAGCGGGCCTGCCCGCCGGGGTGTTCAGCGTGGTGGTGGGGGCCGGTAGCGAGATCGGCGATGCCTTTGTCGAGCACCCGGTGCCGGCGCTGATCACCTTCACCGGCTCGACCCCGGTGGGGCGCGGCATCGGCCGCATCGCCAGTGGCGGCGAGCACCTCAAGCACGTGGCGCTTGAATTGGGGGGCAACAGCCCGTTCGTGGTACTGGACGATGCCGACCTGGAACAGGCGGTGAACGCCGCGGTGTTCGGCAAGTTCCTGCACCAGGGGCAGATCTGCATGGCGATCAACCGCATCATCGTCGACGAGCGCCTCTATGACGCCTTCGCCCAGCGCTTCGTGGCCCGGGTCAAGCAGCTCAAGGTGGGTGATCCGCAATCGCTGGACACAGTGATCGGCCCGGTGATCAACGCCCGCCAGTTGCAGGGCCTGCAGGACAAGATCGCCCTGGCCCGCGAGCAGGGCGCCGAGCCACTGTACGAGGGCGGGCAGAACGGCAACCTGCTGGCGCCCCATGTGTACGGCGAAGTGCGTGCCGACATGGACCTGGCGCGCAATGAAATCTTCGGCCCGCTGGTGGGGCTGCTGCGCGCCCGGGACGAAGCCCATGCCCTGGAGCTGGCCAACGACAGCGAATTCGGCCTGGCCAGTGCAGTGTTCACCGGCAACCTGGAGCGCGGGGTGAACTTCGCCCGGCAGGTGCGCGCCGGCATGACCCACATCAACGATGTGCCGGTGAACGACGAGGCCAACGCGCCCTTCGGTGGCGAGAAGAACTCAGGCCTTGGGCGCTTCAACGGCGACTGGGCGATCGATGAATTCACCCGGGACCACTGGATCAGCCTGCAGCACCGGCCGCGTCAGTATCCCTTCTGACCCGGCACCTTTGAATAACGCCCGGCCGCCCTGGCCGGGCTTTTGAGCATCCGTGAGCGCGCGGGCCCTTGTCGGCCTGTCGGGCACGGCTGCGCCTATGAAAAGCGGAGAACAATAATAATGAACACCCGTCATCCGATGCAGTGCCGTTCCCTGGTGGGGGCTTGCTTGTCCGTGGGCCTGTGCGTGCCCGCCTGGGCCGCCGACGACAGCGGTTTTTTCGAGGGGAGCAAGACCGACCTGCTGCTGCGCAACTACTACTTCAACCGGGATTTTCGTGACCATGACGCGCCCAAGGGCCAGGTCGAGGAGTGGGCCCAGGGCTTTATCCTCAAGTTCAGCTCCGGCTACACCCCGGGCACCGTGGGCTTTGGCCTGGACGCCATCGGCCTGTTCGGCCTCAAGCTCGACAGCAGCCGCCAGGCCAGCGGTTCGGAGTTGCTGCCGGTGCACGACGACGGGCGCGCCGCGGACAATTTCGGTCGCGCCGGAGCGGCCCTCAAGGCGCGGATTTCCGCCACCGAGTTCAAGGTCGGCGAGCTGCTGCCGGACATTCCACTGCTGCGTTATGACGACGGCCGCCTGCTGCCGCAAACCTTCCGCGGGGCCATGCTGGTCTCCCGAGAGATCAGCGGCCTGGGGCTGCAGGCCGGGCAGTACCGTGCCGTCAGCCTGCGCAACTCCTCGGACATGCAGGACCTTTCGGCCTGGGCCGCGCCCGGGGTCAAGTCCGACGGCTTCAACTACGCCGGTGCCGAATACCGCTTCAACCAGCAGCGCACCTTGCTCGGGGTCTGGCATTCGCAGTTGGAAGACATCTACCGCCAGAGCTACTTCAACCTGCTGCACAAGCAACCGCTGGGGGACTGGAGCCTGGGGGCGAACCTGGGCTACTTCATCGACCGCGACGATGGCAGCGCGCGTATCGGCCGGGTCGACAGCCACACCGCCTATGGCCTGTTCTCCGCCTCCCGGGCCGGGCACACGCTGTACCTGGGGTTGCAGAAAGTCAGCGGCGACAGCCCCTGGATGTCGGTCTACGGCAGCAGCGGCCGGACCCTGGGCAACGACATGTTCAACGGCAACTTCAGCAACGCCGGCGAGCGTTCGTGGCAGGTGCGTTATGACTATGACTTCGCCGCCTCGGGGATTCCCGGGCTGCTGGCCATGGTGCGCTACGGTCGTGGCGACAGCGCCACCACCAAGGTTGGCAATGACGGCCATGAGTGGGAGCGCGATACCGAGATCGGCTACACCCTGCAGAGCGGCACCTTGAAGAACCTCAGCCTGCGGCTGAACAACGCCACCAACCGACGCAGCTTCAACAGCGACTTCGACCAGACCCGGCTGATTGTCAGCTACCCGCTGTCGCTCTGAAAACCCTGTAGCCGCTGCCGAAGGCTGCGAACGGCTTGGGCGGCATTCCGACGCAGCAGACGCAGCGATTCCACGAGCGCTGGAGGTTTGGCGGGAGATCGCCAGGCAAGGTCCTGCGGACCTTTGCCCAGCCTCGCCGAGGCTCGGCAGCGGCTACAGAGGTAGCCGCTGTTTCGTGCTGCTTCTTATGGCTACGGCAATCTCGGGGTGCGTGTTGCGGGGGGGCTTGCGTTACTATGGCCGCCCACGTTTTCAGGAAGCTGCCCGGATGAGCAAACCCGGTCAAACGGTGCTGGTCGCGCTGCGCAAGATGATCGCCTCGGGCGAGTTGGCGGCAGGCGAGCGCTTGATGGAAGTGCCCACCGCCGAGCTGTTCGGGGTGTCACGCATGCCGGTGCGCATGGCCTTTCGCACCCTGGAGCAGGAAGGCCTGCTGGTGCGGTTCGGCGGTCGCGGGTTTCAGGTGCGTTCGGTGAGCGCCGAAGACATCGCCGGGGCGGTGGAGGTGCGCGGGGTGCTGGAAGGCCTGGCGGCGCGCCAGACCGCCGAGCGCGGGCTGTCGGCCGAGGGCCGGGCGATTCTCGAACGCTGCCTGGTCGAGGGCGATGCGCTGTTCGACAAGGGCTATGTCAACGAAGAGGACCTGGAGCTCTATCACGACCTCAACATGCGTTTTCACCAGGTGATCGTGGCGGGCAGCGGCAACCCGGCGATCGCCGATGCCCTGGCGCGCAACGACCACCTGCCTTTCGCCTCGGTCACCGCCCTGGCAGTAGACCGCCAGGACATGGCCCGGGAATACCGGCGCTTCAACTATGCCCACATGCAGCATCACTCGATATTCGATGCCCTGGTCAATGGCCAGGGCGCGCGGGCCGAGGCCCTGATGCGCGAGCATGCCAACGCCACCTTGCGCTATGCCGAGATCTTCGGCTCGGCCGTGGCCGACGAGCGCATGAGGCTGATCCTGCGCCCGCAGTGAGGCTCTACAGATCCAGCACCAGCAGCGGGCTCCTGGCCCGGGAACAGCAGGGCGTGAACTGATCGTTGCGCGCCTGCTCGTCCTCGGTGAGGAACAGGTCGCGGTGCTCCGGTACCCCTTCCAGCACCCGGGTCAGGCAGGTGCCGCAGATCCCTTGCTCGCAGGAAATCGGCACTTCGATGCCCTGGTCCTGCAGCACCTGGACCACGCTGCGATCGGCCGGTACCTGGAACACCTGGCCGCTGCTGGCCAGCTTCACCGCAAAGCTGGCGTCGGCGCTGTGGTCGATGGGCGCAGCGCTGAAATATTCGCGGTGCAGGCATTGCTCCTTCCAGCCCTGGGCCCGGGCGTTGTCCAGCACGTGTTGCATGAAGCCACCGGGGCCGCAGACATACAGGTGCACGTCGTCCCGGGGCCCGGCCAGGGCCTGGGCTATATCCAGGGCGGTGTCCGGTTGTTCGTCGAAATGCAGGCTCACCCGCTCGGCAAAGGGCGAGGCCTGCAAGCGCTGGACGAAGGCCGCGCGCTGGGCCGAACGAGCGCAGTAGTGCAGTTGGAAATCCGCGCCGCTGTGGGCCAGCTGTTCGGCCATGCTGAGGAGCGGGGTAATGCCGATGCCGCCGGCGAACAGCAGGCTGCGCCGTGCTGCGTGCTCCAGGGCAAAGAGATTGCGTGGCTCGCTGATGCGCAGGCGCGTGCCCACCTCCAGTTGCTGGTGCAGGCTGCTGGAGCCACCGCGGGAGGCAGGGTCCTTGAGCACGCCGATCAGGTAGCGGTGGCGCTCTGCGGGGTGGTTGCACAGGGAGTATTGGCGCACCAGGCCGTTGGCCAGATGCACGTCGATATGGGCGCCGGCGCTGAAGGCGGGCAGGGGGCTTGCGTCGGCCGCGGCCAGTTCGAAGCTGCAGATGTCCAGGGCTTCGTCGTGGCGCGCGGCCACCAGTACGTCGATCATCATCGGTCCTCGTCGGTGGCCGCATCCGGGCCGCCAGCCTGTCGGGTTCGGGGGGTTAACGGCTTGTGGCGATCAAGGGTTCCCGGGGCTCGCGCTCCCGGGCGATCAGCCGCTCCAGGACCCGGCGCGACTGCACGCCGCCGGCGTCGATATTGAGCTTGAGCAGGTTGCGCTGGGGCTGGGCGAGAAGGTTCTGCTGCTGGCGCTCAAGCATCTCCAGGTCCTCGCTGAAGATCTTGCCCTGGCCTTCGCGGATGCTCTCGGTGAGCGCCGGGTCCTGGGGCTTGAAGTTGCGCGCCATACCCCAGAAGTACCAGATCGAGGTTTCGCTTTCGGGGGTGATGAAATCCACCACGATGCTCGACGCCTTGTACTGCGCAGGGGCATCGTAGCCACCGTGGCCGGCATGGGCCACGCCGACTTCGATCAGCACATGGCTGGGCGGGCTGAAGCGGCAGATCTGCCAGCGGTCCACCGGCACGTCGTCGGCCAGCTGGTTGCCGCGCAGGGCCATGCGCCAGAAGGGCGGCGGCATGACGTTGTGCATGTGCCGGGCGGTGACCACCTGATCGCCGTCTACCGTGGTCTGCGGTGGCGCCTCGTCGATTTCCTTCTGGCCGATGCTGGAGGCATGCACGTAGGTTTCGTGGGTCAGGTCCATCAGGTTGTCGATCATCAGCCGGTAGTCGCACTGGATGTGGAACAACCCGCCGCCATAGGCCCATTGATCGTTGTCGGCCCATTCCAGGTGATGGATCAGCGCCGGGTCGGCCAGGGCCTGGTCGCCGGGCCAGACCCAGATGAAACCGTAGCGCTCCACTGCGGCGAAGGTCTTGTTGCAGGGGAAGCCGCGCACCCGCTGGCCGGGCATTTCCACGGTCTTGCCGTCGCAGCCCATCACCAGGCCGTGATAACCGCATACCAGGTTGCCGTTCTCGACATAGCCCAGGGACAGCGGCGCGCCGCGATGGGGGCAGAAATCCTCGACGGCGGCTACCCGACCTTCATGGGCGCGGTAGAACACCATGTGTTCGCCGCAGATCTGCCGGCCCAGGGGCTTGCCCTGCAATTCATCGGGGGTGCAGGCAACGTACCAGGCATTCTTGGGGTACATGACGTCTCTCCAGGCGTTTGTTGTTTTTATTTAATGGATCCATTAAATGGTTGGCGCTCTGGGGGTGTCAAACAAATATGCTGATTTAGTGTTCGATAATCGGTTGTCATAGGGATTTTGGATCCAGTGAAGGGGGGTTATGGATCCATTGTTCGCGCCTCAAGGCGCGGCGCGCCGAAGGGCCGGTGGGCAGTTGCGGGGCGAGGCTGGGGGGCGGGCCGCAGCGCCAGGGGGGATCTGGCGGCTGCGGTGTCGGGGACGAAGTGGGGTTGCAGAATCAGCGCCGTTGCAGGCTGTCCTGCAGGCGCTGGATGCCGTCTTCCAGCAAGGCCCGCGGGCAGCCGAAATTCAGGCGCACGAACTGCCCGCAGTCGTCTCCGAATTCCAGGCCGGCGCTGAGGCCGACCTTGGCTTGCTCGAGGAAGAAGGCGTGGGGGTCGTCGAGGCCCAGGGCGCTGCAGTCGAGCCAGGCCAGGTAGGTGCCCTGGGGCGCGTGCATGCGGATGCCGGGCAGGCGGGTCTGCACCGCGTGCAGCAGGTAGTCGCGGTTGGCCTGCAGGTAGCCCAGCAGGGCCTGGAGCCAGGGGCCACCGTGGGTCAGGGCGGCCAGGGTGGCTTCCAGGCCCAGGGGGCTGACGCTGTCTACCATGCCGGCGCGGGCATTGTTGAAGGCCAGGCGGGTGGCAGGGTCCTGGATGATGGCGAAGCAGGTCTTCATCCCGGCGATGTTGTAGGCCTTGCTGGCCGACATCAGGGTGATGGTACGCCGGGCGATTTCCGGGCTCAGGGAGGCGGTGGGGATGTGCCGGCGGCCGTCGAAGCACAACTCGGCATGGATCTCGTCGGAAATGATCAACGCGCCCTGGTCCAGGCAGGCAGTGGCCACCGCCAGCAGTTCGTCCCGGGGGAAGACCTTGCCCAGGGGGTTGTGCGGGTTGCTCAGGAGCATCGCGCCGGCGCCTTGCAAGGCCTGGCGCAGGGCGTCCATGGGGGTGTCGTAGGTGCCGTCGACGGTGAGCTGGAACGGCACTTCGACCTTGTCCAGGCCCCAGTTGCCCGGGGCCAGGCGCAGGGGGCGATAGTTGGGGGTTTGCAGCACCACCTTCTGCTGCGGCTGGACGAAGGCGTGCAGGGCCATGTTGAACCCGGGCTCGACCCCGGGGAGGAAAATCAGCTCGTCGGGCCTGACGCGCCAGGCGTATTTGTCCCACAGGTCGGCGACCACCGCCTCGCGCAATTCGTCCCGGGCCACGCTATAGCCCAGCAGCGGGTGCTCCAGGCGCTGGCGCAGGGCCTGAAGGATGCCATCGGCCACGGCGAAATCCATGTCCGCCACCCACATCGGCAGGACATCCTCGGGGTAGCGGCTCCATTTGGTGCTGCCGGTGCCATGACGGGGGTGCAGGGTATCGAAATCGAAGCTCATGAACGGATCTCGTCGGGTCGCGGGGGAGAAAGGAACTGATTCTAGCCTCACCTGGCGCTGACCGGCAGGCGCTCTAGGGCGGGCTCGCAGGCCAGTGGCCGGATGTTGACGGGCAGCGAGTGGAATACTGAAGTTTTCTAGTGTGTTGCCTGCCACTGAGTTAGTTGCTTGTTTAATTTGTGAAGTTGTTTTGTCGTTAATATCCAGTCAATGGTTTTTAATGTTTTTGTAGTTTGTTTGTGATTGTTTGTTATTTTGTCTTTTAAGAATTGTCTTAGGTCGAGTTTTTGTTTGTTGCTATATCGTGTGTTGGTTGTTGGGTTTTAATTTGATGTCTCAACTCAATGAGCAGGCAAGTAAAACAATCAGCAAGGAGCATAAAAATGATGGTTGAAAATGGAATTCGCTATTGTGATTACTCGGTCCCGCATCTGGTGGATGAAACGCTTAGAGAAGGCATTGAACGTACTGCCTTTCCGATCACGGTAGAGGCCAAGGTCGCAATCCTCAAATCCATGGTGGCGGCAGGCTTGAGGGATTTCGTGGTGGGTTGCGGCCCTGAGGAACCCCTGGTCTGGGACCGTCTGCATTTGGCTCGGGACGCCGGTGAGCTGCCGGCCGACACCCGGGCCACCTTCATTATTCTGCTCAACTGCTGGGAAACCGCTTTCGACTATTTCAAGGCTCGGGAAGCCCATCGCCAGTGGATCGCCGATACCGTGTTCAGCTTCGGCATGATCACCTATCGGCAGAGCACCGGGGAGTTCGAACGGGCCATCGAGGCCTTTCGCAGTATCGGCGCGGTCAGGTTCAAGGCCAGTGTGCTCAACAACTTCCGTGATGGGGTGTCGAACCGCAGTTACCAGGAAATCTGCCGGCAGATTGACTGGGCTGCCGGCCTGGGAGTGGAGATCATCAGGATTAACGATTCCGTGGGCTCATTGCAGCCTCACGTGACCCAATGGCTGTGTTCCAGGCTGGTGAAGGATTTCCCTCAACTGGTGTTCTGCCTGCATGCTCACAATGACAACGGGCTGGCGCTGGCCAATACCATGCAGGCCATTCATTCGGGCTTCCAGATGGTTGAAGGGTCATTGGCCGGCTTTGGCAATCGTTCCGGTATTGCCCCACTGGAACAAGTTGTGAAGTTGTGCCAGGCCAACAATATAAAACTGGGCTCCCTGGAACTTGATCTGCCGGGCCTGATCAGCGCCGCTCATCAGTGTGAAGAGGCGTTTTTGCAATTGCCCAGTATCTATCGTGCGGTGAGTGGCAAGTTTGAAACGCTTTCCAACTACGGCGTCCTGAATATTCCGGACTTTCTCGAAACCAATGATGAGAAGGGCTATTTCGTCAACTATGTCGGCCTGCATCCGCAGACTTTACGGCAGGCTCTGGAGAACTATTCTTCGGCCGGGCTGGATGTAGGGGCTATTGCCGACCAGGAGCTGTGGGCCATAGTGGACAGCCTGAAAAACGAGATGCAGGCGTCCATACCCCATATCGAGTCCCAGTACCGGCAGGTGATGGGCGGGGTAATGGATTTCTATCGCGCGTCCACCTACACCCCTCGCCAGCTGGCGGTGTATGCCGAGCAGCGCATTTTCCGCAGGCGTGCGGCCCATGGATAAGGTCTTTACGGTGGTGATACCGCTGTTTGCCATGATCTTCGCCGGCTACTGGATAGTGCGGATCGGGGTGATCGCCAAGGACACGGTGAACGGCCTGGTGGGGGTGGTGTTCTGGCTGTTCCTGCCGTGCTTCATCTTCATCAAGACCCTGGGCACCCGAGACCACGGCGAGCTGGACTGGAGCCTGCTGAGCGCCTACTACTTGGCCTGCCTGGTGACCTTCATCATCGCCGTCGTCGGTGGCCGGCTGATCTGGGGCGGCAACGCCAGGGTGGCGGGCCTGCGGGGGCTGTCCTCGATCTCGGGGGTGGTGGGGTACATGGGCCTGCCGCTGATGGTCATGGCCTTCGGTGACGCAGCGGCGCTGCCGACCCTGATGATTACCATGGCCGACAACCTGGTGATCCTGGCAGGCGGGGCGTTGCTCATGGAGCTCACTGCCCAGCAGGAGGTTCAGGCCCGGCCGGATCTGGCCCGTGTATTGCTCACCACTCTGCGCTCGATTGTCAGTAACCCGCTGATCCTGGCGGTGGCGCTTGCGGGATTGTTCATCCTGCTGGAGTGGCAGTTGCCCGGCCCGTTGCAGATCTTTGCCACGCAGATGACCAACGCCACCGGGCCGCTGGCCCTGGTAGCCCTGGGTGCGGCCTTCGCGGTGCACCGCAACCACAACCTGATCCAGGGGGATTCCCTGGCCCTGGCGCTGTTGAAGGTGGTGCTGCTGCCGGTGCTGGTGTTCGTTTCGGCCCGTTATGTGTTCGACCTCAGCGACTTCCTGATCAAGATCGCGGTGATCATGGGGGCGCTGCCGGTGGCGGTGAACGTCTTCATCCTGGCCTCGCGCTACAAGACCTACGAAACCGAGGTGTCCAGCAGCATGCTGCTCTCGGCGGTGCTGGGCATCGGGGTAATCTCGGGATTGCTGGTGCTGCTGGACTGAAGCCCTGATCGACCAAGGTACCCCCGCAGGCGTGATATGCCTGCGGGGTGTTTTGCGTTATGCCGGCTGGCCCGATTGCGGCTTTTTTACCCCGGCTGTCCTCTAGGCAGCTTTTCCCTTGCCTGTGCCTCACAAAAACCTCGTTTCGCAACGCCCCGGGTTATGGAAACAATGAACCCCTGCATCCGCCTGCCCGACTGCCACGGGCGCTCCTGCGATGCACTGCCGATCGATTTGTTCTTCCTACAAAAACAACAGGGAGCAAGCGATGAACTGCCATTCGCGCATGACCACGGCCGGTTGCTCCGGACGGGTCGCCACTACACCAAACGATCAGGGCCGCAGAGCCCGCAACGGTGATGATCCGGCTACGCGGCCTGCGCCGCGCGAGCCCTTGCGCCGCTGACCAAGACTCGTAGTGCCTGGTGCTGTACCGCCCGTTGCATACGGTCGCTTCCAGGCTCTTGTTGTGCGGGTTCGTGCGGGCGAGCCGGCTTTCTTGAGGATGGTTTTCATGTCCAACACCTTGCGTTGCGGCGTTGCGTTGTCGTGGGTCTTGCTGTGCACCGGGGCTTACGCCCAGCCGCAGAACCTCACGGTCATTTCCTTTGGCGGAGCCACCAAACAGGCTCAGGAGCAGGCCTACTTCCAGCCCTTCAACCAGAGCGGGGCGGCCCGGGTAGTGGCCGGCGAATACAATGGCGAGCTGTCGAAGATCAAGGCCATGGTCGATGTCGGCAAGACCAGCTGGGATGTGGTCGAAGTGGAGAGCCCGGAGCTGCTGCGTGGCTGTGACGAGGGCCTGTTCGAACCCCTGGACCTGGCCCGTTTCGGGGACCCGGCGCAGTACGTGCCCGGCACGTTGACCGAATGCGGGGTCGCCACTTATGTGTGGTCGATGGTCATGGCCTTTGCCCCGCAGAAGCTGGCGAAGGCGCCGCAGTCCTGGGCGGATTTCTGGAACCTCAAGGACTTCCCCGGCAAGCGCGGCTTGCGCAAGAGCGCCAAGTACACCCTGGAAATTGCCTTGCTGGCCGACGGTGTGGCGCCTGCCCAGTTGTATCAGGTGCTCAACACCCCCGAGGGCGTGACCCGGGCTTTTGCCAAGCTCGACCAGATCAAGCCCTACATCCAGTGGTGGGAAGCCGGGGCTCAGCCGCCGCAGTGGCTGGTGGCCGGTGACGTGGTGATGAGCGCAGCCTACAACGGGCGCATTGCCATGGCCCAGAAGGAGGGCATGCAGCTGAGTATCCTCTGGCCCCAGAGCCTGTACGACCCGGAGTACTGGGCGGTGGTCAAGGGCTCGCCGAACAAGGCCCTGGCCGAAGCCTTCATTCTGTTCGCCAGCCAGCCCCAGGCGCAGAAAGTGTTCTCTGAAAACATCCCCTACGGGCCGGTGCATCGTCAGGCGCTGCCGTTGCTGCCTGAGGCGGTGCAGCGGCAACTGCCGACCTTCGAAGCCAATTTGAAGGGCGCCAGGGCAGTGGATGCGGGGTTCTGGGTCGATCATGGCGAGGAGCTGGAGCAGCGTTTCAACGCCTGGGCCGCTCGCTGATGGAAAGGCCATAGGAGCGAGCTTGCTCGCGAAGATCGTCAACGAAAACGCCGCGTTCACTCAGTGACCGCGGCGTTTTTGAGTGCATCGCGAGCACGCTCGCTCCTACAGGGGGCTTTGGCTGGTCGGTGGGGGCTGGGTCAGCCAGTCGATGAATAGCGCGAACAGCTCGGCCTGGGAGTTGATGGTCAGCTTGGTGTAGAGGTTCTTGCGGTGCATGCGCACGGTTTCCGGGGAAATCTCCAGCACCTTGGCCGTGGATTTTACCGAGTGCCCCCGCAGGATCAGGTGGGCAATTTCGCGCTCGCGAACCGTCAACAGTGGCTGGCCAAAGCTCATGAACGCCGCTTCGATCTGCTGGTTGAAGTTGGCCGGTGCCGGGGCGGGCAGTGCGTCCTGACTGGCCAGGCGCAACAGCGGTTGCAGGCCGCTACCGCCGAAACGGCGGATCAGCTCGCGCACCAGCGGTTCCACCGCCCGCAGCAGCGCCAGGGGTTCGCTGGCGAAGCGCTCGCCGCTCAGGCCCTGGAACATGCACAGGGAAATCTTGCTCTGGGGATCGAGGTCGACGATGTAGTAACTGTCTTCCGCGCCCCCGGTCTTGAGGTAGTAGGTCTTGTAGTACTCGCTGCTGAAGAAGTCGTCCGGGGCGATTTCCGACAGGTGATAGAAACCTTCGGCCAGGCCGTTTTCCACCGCCAGGCAGAACGGATCCAGCAGATAACCGCGGGAAAAGTAGCGGTTGATGATCTCGTCGCGGTAGGCGCCGACTATGCCCCGTTCATGCAGCAATTGCGGTGGCAGGCCCTTGCGTTCCAGGCTGATCATCATCGATTCGATGGGCGTCAGGGCGTTCAGCGCCGTCGCCAGGTGCTGCAGGAAAGTGCCATCGTCCACACTGCCAAAGGCCTGGGCCAGGCAGGCGTGCCAGGCCTGCAGGGCAGGGAGGCTGAGGGGGGCGGTAGAAGTGTTTGCAGGTGCGCTCATGCCCGGCAGTCTAACGGTCGGGCGCAGGCCCGGTAAGACCCCGGGCCGATATTCGCGCAGCCACCGGCTAGGGGTCATTGGCCCAGGTACTGGCCGTTCTGGCGCAGTTCGGCGGCGGCTTCGAGGATGCAGTCGCGCAAGGTGGCGACTATTTCGTCGATCTGCTGGCGAGTGATGATCAAGGGGGGCGACATCACATTGAGATGGCCGATGGGGCGCACCAACAAGCCTTTGGCCTGGGCCCGCAGATGGATGCGCTCGGCGATGTTCAGCCCGTCGGGCAGCAGCGCCTTGGTGCGCTTGTCGGCGACGAATTCGACGCAGGCCATCAGCCGCTTGCAGCGCACGCTGCCCACCAGGGGCAGTTCGGCCAGGGTCTGCAGGCGCTGCTCCATATAGACGCCGACCTCTTCGACATGGGCCAGCAGGTTTTCCCGCTCGATGATCTCGATGTTCTTCAACGCCGCGACGCAACTCACCGGGTGCCCGCTGTAGGTGAAACCGTGGGTGAAGCAGCGACCCTTGCCCGGCTCGCCGATGACCTGCCAGATGCGCTCGGAGAAAATGCACGCGCCCAGGGGCAGGTAGCCCGAGGTCAGGCCCTTGGCAGTGGTGATGATGTCCGGCTGCATGCCGAACACTTCCTCGGAGGCGAAGAAAGCACCCAGGCGGCCGAAGGAGGTCACCACTTCGTCGGCGACATACAGCAGGTCGTAGCGCTGGCAGATTTCCCACATGCGCCGGTGATAACCCTCGGGCGGAATGATTACCCCACCGGAGCCCATGATGGGTTCGGCGAAGAACGCCGCCACCTTGTCCGGGCCCAGGGTGAGGATCTTGTCTTCGAATTCCGCTACCAGGAACTCGAGGAAGTCCGCTTCGCTCATGCCGGCCGGCGCCCGGTAGTAGTTGGGGCAGGAGATGTGGTGAAACAGGTCGCTCATGAAGTCGAATTCAGGCGCTCGGTCAGCGGCCTTGTTACCGATGGACATGGTCAGGAAGGTGGAGCCGTGGTACGCGTTGTGCCGCGAGATCACGTGCTTCTTCTCATGCTTGCCGCGACTGTTCTGATAGAACTGCACCAGGCGGTAGGCAGTGTCCACCGCGGTGGAGCCGCCGGTGGTCAGGAACACGTGGTTCAGGTCCCCTGGGGCCAGGCTTGCCAGCTTTTGGCAAAGCTCGATGGCGCTGACATTGGCCATGTCGCAGAACGGGTTGGAGTAGGCCAGTTGCCGCACCTGGTCGGCGATGGCCTCGGCCATTTCCTCGCGGCCCAGGCCGATGTTGGTGCACCACATGCCGCCTACGGCATCCAGGTAGCGGGTGCCGGCGGTGTCATAGATGTAGGCGCCGTCGCCGGCAGCGATATTCAACGACCCCTGCTCGCGGTGTTCGTCGAACATATGGAAGCCGTGCATGTAGTGCGCCTTGTCGGCGGCCACCAGTTTCGAATCGTCGAACTGCTGGAAGAAGGCGTCGGGTTGGATAGCCATGGGCTTCACCTCGGGTAGCAATATGGGGTGGAAAGTCTGTGGGGGCGGGGGGCTCACTTGCCGATCTTCACCATGTTCCAGGTACGGGTGATCAGCCGGGTGCTGGCGGGCGTCTGGATCTTCTGGGTGAACAGCCGCTCGCGGGTCTGGGCATCGGGGTAGATCGCCGGGTTGTCCCGCACCTCGGCGCTCAACAGTGGTGTGGACTTGAGATTGGCGTTGGCGTAGCGGATGTAGTCGCTGACTTCGGCCATGACCTTAGGTTGCAGCAGGTACTGGATAAAGGCATGGGCGCTGGCCACGTTCGGCGCGTCGGCGGGGATATAGAAATCGTCGAACCAGATCAGCGAGCCTTCCCTGGGAATGAAATAGTCGAGCTTGACCGGTGCCCCGGCCTCGTTGGCCCTGGCCTGGGCCGTGGCGTAGTCGCCGGACCAGGTGGCGCTGACGCACAGGTCGCCATTGGCCAGACCATTGAGGTAGCTGGTGGAGTCGAACTTGCGGATATAGGGGCGCACCGCCATCAAGGCATCCTGCGCCGCTTTCAAATCCTCGGGGGCGGCGCTGTTGGGATTGCGCCCCAGGTAAGCCAGCACCAGCGGCAGAATGTCGGTGGGCGAATCCTGCAGCGTCACCCCGCAATCGGCGAAGCGCGACACCACCTTGGGGTCGAAGAGCATGGCCAGAGAACCGATGGGCGCGTCCGGCATGCGCTCGCGGACCTTGTCGACGTTATAGGTCACGCCATTGCTGCCCCAGGTGTAGGGCGCCGAGTACTGCACACCCGGGTCGTAGCTTTCCAGGCTCTTGAGCACCTGCGGGTCGAGATTCTGCCAACTGGGCAGCAAGGCCTTGTTCAGCGGCTGGAACACCCGCGCCTTGATCAAGGGCGGCACCAGGGCCGCGTTGAGCACCACCAGGTCGTAGCCGGAGCGCCCCGGCAGCAGCTTGCCCTGGACGGTTTCATAGGAATCGAAGGTGTCGTAGATCACCTTGATCCCGGTGGCCTTCTCGAACCCGGCGAGGGTGTTCTCGCCGATATAGTCCGACCAGTTGTACAGGCGCAGGGTCTTGTCTCCAGGCTCACCGGCCTGGGCCCAAGCCGCCGTCAGTGCCAGAACCACGCCAAACATCGCAGGGAAAGCTGTACGCATACTTCAATTCCGCCTTGAACGTGATGGAAGGAGCCCGGGTCGAGCCGTTGGCGTAACTGTCCGCGAGCGCCCCGGCCCACGCCATAACCCGATCGGGTAGGTGGGCAAACACAGAAGGGGGCAGCTATCTGGATGGGTTTGTGCAATCATCCCGCCTCGTTGGCGAACACCAGGCTGTTCGCCCGACGGATTGGCTCAGCCCGGAAACCTGTAGAAACAGCCCGGCAGAAAAAATCTCGAATAGGAGTTGCCAGGAATGGAAAACACGTCCATAATTGCGACCATTCCTCAGCGAGGAAACGGAAAAACTCTTTAGAAATCAAAGAGTTACGAGATGAAGTTGATCTCGTTAGCCGTTCCAGTTTGTACGTGTCCAGTGTTGTGTTTCAGGCATTGGACATTTGGGGCCGAGTAGCAAAATGGTTATGCAGCGGATTGCAAATCCGCCTACGCCGGTTCGATTCCGACCTCGGCCTCCACCCTTGAAAACCCCGTAGATTAACGTCTACGGGGTTTTTTATTGCCTGGGATTTGGGCGATCACTTCCGCAAATTTTTGGATCGCTTCCGCAAGTAGCCTGTTTTTAGCTTCGGGCTGAAGGAGCTTTCGCCGCTTTTGTTATAAGCTGCCGTTTCGGTTCTTTCGGTTCTTTCGGTTCTTTCGGTTCTTTTGGTTCTTGGGGGAGCGGTTTTCAGCAAATAGCTGCCCTTCGTGAAAGACAGCTACCGACCATTAGCTACCAGTCGCGAAAAGCCGCTATCGGGTTGCGGCCAATCATTGCAATAGGGCAGGAAGGAAGATTTTTCCTCTCCGAAATAGCAGGTTTCGAGTTAAGTCTTTATCAAACTCTTCGCTGACGATTAGTCATTCAAGCAAATGGCCACATCGTACTGTTGATTCGTCTGAGAAATCAGGCAGTCTAGCAAGGTCCGATGTTCGTTCTATAGTGAACAGGAGGCTGCGACAGAGTTCAGCCGTGAACCGATGCGTTGGGCAGCTAGATATCGTTCGACTCCTGAGAGGTGCATAGGAATGTCAAAAACGTCCTTGGCAGGTTCATGATCGAAAGCCGGTAGAATCGATTGTACAAAGCCCTACCGAACCCTAGTGCTCGCTTGTAAAAAATGGAGTGATGATTGAAAGACGAACAAGCCAGTGAAGAGTTATCCGCAGATGGTACTGGGGCGGGTGTCGAAGACGAACGCTCTCCGTTCGTCTCACACGAGCCATTTGATCCTGCGTCGATATCCCTGTCCTCAAAAATAGTCGCTCTGGATACCGTGCTCCGAAGGATTAAAAATTCCACAATTCAACTTGCTCCAAGCTTTCAAAGAAGCTACGTGTGGGACTTGCAAAGAAAAAGCCTACTCATTGAATCTATGATGCTTAGAATTCCGCTACCCATGTTTTATGTTTCGGAGGATAAAGATGGTGCCTGGGAAGTTGTAGATGGACTCCAGCGATTAACAACCATCCGAGACTTTGTCCTGGGCGACGACAATGATGGCAAAGGGTTTAAACTAAAAGGCTTGGAGTTCTGGGGGGATTTGTTCGACGACAAAGATTTTCATTTTATAGAAAATAAAATGAAAATGCCCAGAATCGTAAACAATATCATGGAAGCCGAGCTTTCTTTTACCATTATAAATCCAGATACTCCGGAAAAAGTTAAAAGAAATATTTTCAAACGAATAAATACTGGTGGCATGCCTTTGTCACTACAGGAGATAAGGCATGCTCTATATCAGGGGAATTCGACCGAATTACTTTCCACTCTAGTAAGTAATCCTACATATGTAGGGTTTATGGGTGATACAGTCAGTGATAGTCGCATGGCAGCAAGAGAACTAATCCTTCGCTATGTATCTTTTAATTTGAGAGGGTGGACAAAATTCAAGGGGGATATGGATTCGTTTTTATCTGATACTATGCGCTACATAAATGGTGATATCTCTCTTGATGTTAATATTGCTTATAGCTACGAAAGAGTAATTTCTGATTTCGAAAAAGCCACTTCCAGGTGTTTTGAGATTTTTGGTGAGCATACGTTTAGGCGATCCAGAGAAGGGCGAAGAAAAACTCCTGTGAACAAGTCTTTATATGATGTTCTGATGTATATGTTTTCTCGCGTACCACAGTCTACTTTTTTAAATATAAAAAAAGAAATTAATAGATTTAGATTTGAATACTATCATCTATTAGATAGGGATGCTGATTTTGGCGATTCTATAGGGCGGCACGGCGCAGACTTATTGGGTGTAAAAAACAGATACACTAAGCTAATAAAACTCGTTGGCAGGTATAAGCATGATTGATCTTTGCAGGATTGAAGGTTTTAAATGTTTTTTAGCCCAAGATGTGAGTCTCTCGAAGCTAACTCTTTTTACAGGTTTGAACAACTCGGGGAAAAGTAGCGCCGTCCAAGCTATAAGAATGGCTCTTTCAGAGCGAGCTCAGGTTGGGCCTTACATTGATGGTCTTGGTGGTTTTCTGGAGCTGTCGTCTGACTTTTCGGAAAAAGACGCGCCAATCGTCATTTCGCTCATCGATCAACAGGATGAAATTGGCTCTCTAAAACTTAATTCCAATGGATTCGTGTTCGCAAAGGGAGAGGGTCTTCCGCTTGTTCAATTTATTTCTGCAGATCGGTACGGGCCGCGCGTCGCCCTGCCGCTGATGCGCGATGATGAATCGTTTCTCAATGTTGGAGTTCACGGTGAGTTTGCCGCTCATTTTGGGGATCTCATGGAAGGCGTCATTGTCTCGGAGGTGATGAGACATCCCGACTGTGCAAGCAATATTTTGAAGCATCAATTGGTTTGGTGGATGTCGGAGATTTCACCAGGCGTGAAGCTTGACTTCAATGTCATGCGAAAATATGACTCCTCTCATATTGAAGTTAATGGTTTAAGGCCGACCAACTCTGGATTCGGAATCAGTTATGTATTGCCTGTCTTGCTAGCGTTACTGAGCATGTCCGCCAGGATGGAAGATGACTCAGAGCCGAAAACGAGGGCGTGGTTTGAGCACCTCAAGAAGTGGAGCAGCATGCTTATAATTGAAAATCCTGAGGCTCATTTGCACCCACGAGGTCAAACTTTAATTGGCCGACTCGCGGCTCTTGCATCTATCGCTGGTGGACAGATAATTATGGAGACTCATAGTGATCATATAATTGATGGCGTAAGATTGGCTGTAAAGCAAGAAAGTCAAATCCCCGCGGATGCAGTCAAAATTAAGTATTTCACAAAAAAGCCAGAAGAATGCAGCCTCATTCAGGATATCTCCGTTATGAAGAATGGCAAGCTTGACCACTGGCCGGACGGTTTTTTTGATCAGGGGTCCTTAAATTTACGGCAGTTGGCAATGAAGGTGTAGCACGGATGCAAATATTTTTAGATGAGCATTGTTTTGTATCATATTTCGAAAATGTCACCGAAGGGCTGTCATCGCTACAAGCGATGATTGATTTGATGGAAGTGATCATAGATGCAACTCACCTAGAATTATTTGTGCCGGAAAATATCTTTTCGTTCGATATTAATGGTGTGACGATTGGGGAGCTGATATATGCCAACTATGCAGATTCCACAGTTCGTGATATTTTAAGGCAGTTTGAATATATTGTAAATGCGGCAGAGCTAATACCTGAAAATATTGAGCATGGACCTTCGGCTGTTGCAGGTTTGCGCAATGCCAAACGTGGTGGAGTAGTCACGAATTGGGACTGTGAGGCCCAAAGTTGGTGGTGTGCAGATCGAATGCATAAGATTACGAATGTGATTGATTTGCGCTCGTCAATTCGTACTTTTTTCGTGACAGAAAGATTGTCTGAGGCAGAATTTTGTGAATACTCGAAGAGTATGTTCGATTCTTTGTATTTTCACTGCCCAGCCGATAATATAAAAAATCTTGGGCTGAAATTTGTTAACTTTGTGAGCGAAATAGTTAAGCACTTAGCCTATTTGAATGATCGAGCGCTTATCGACTTTGAAGAATGCGCCAATGATCGTGAGGTGTCCACTCGTGCTGGTAGCCATGGAGTTAACATGTCGCCGGAAAGTCATGCCACTAGAAATGATAGAAAGGCGATGCAGCAACGCGAAGTGACAGTTTTGAAAGTCCCTATCGTCTGTGAGTGGCATACCAAGCTTACTCGTACTCAGGGTCGGATTCACTTTTACCCATGGACCGGAAAACACGATAAGCTTGCGAAGTTGATAGGTAAGAAAGTCATCATTGGGATAATTTGTGAACACTTGGACTAACGGCCATAGCCGCTGACCAACTCAGAGTTGTAGCGGCTTAGATATAGAAATCCACTAGATGAACAGTCGACGTTTGCCCAAACGGGTTATCACGAACGACGACTCTTGGCTGTACGCTGCCAATCATGATGTTGGCAGCGTACAGTTATTTTGTAGGTTTAACGATCTCTCCAACTCGCCTATAGACCTTCTTGGTCATCTCCTCAGTTGAGTGCCCCAGCAACCGGCTTGCATGCGTCAGCTCAATCTCACTAGCCGCCTTCGGCCGTATGTCCTTGAACTGAAACTGCCGATTGCTGACCGCCAGTGCCGGATCGCCATCGGCCGCAGCCTTGATGGCAGCCTTCTCCCGCGCGTCGTCCCAGCGGTTGCGCAGCATCTGCTGGCTCATTCGTAGCCCTGAAGCGTTGGTGATCAGCGTCGACGTCCTAATGCCGTTGATCGCTCTGCGTTCCTGTAGATCCTCGATAAAAGCGCTCAACCCGGACTGGACGCCTTCTTCCTCCAGGCGCAGGCGTAGGCGCTTTTCTGTTTTGCCCTGGCCTATCAGTAAGAATCCGTTGTTCAGATCGGTGGCGGCGATCTTGAGCACGTCTGCGGGGCGTTGGCCGGTTAGGTAGGCCAGGTCCATCGCATCCTTGAGTTCTTGCGCTGCCTCGGCGTACACCGCATTCCATACGGTCTCGCCGGCGTAGTAGTCCCTGGGCTTTTCCTTGTTGCGGCGAACGCCGAAGCACGGGTTGGCTTTGTCGGTCAGGCCCCATTCTCGGGCAATGGTGAACGCGTGAGAGAGCAGGGCGATTTCTCGATTGGCCCGGACCTTGGCGGTTCTGGCATCGCGGTATTGGGCGATCACCTGGGGGGTGATCGATTCGATAGGTGCGTTTTCAAAGGCTCTCCTGAGCTGCTTGAGTTCTTTGCGGTTGTCCGACTGGGTGCGGATCGACTTGCCGGGGATGATCTCCTTTTCGTACCGATCGAATACGTAGCTCATCAGGTGGTTGGGCTTGGGTGGCGCTCTGCGTTCCAGCCTGGCCCATTCCACCTTGGCCTGATCGAGGTCGGTGCCCAGCGGGATTACTACTGCTGGCCTGCGGCTGTCAGTCCTTCTCAACACCGCCGCCTCGGGTTGTAGCGATGGGGGTGTCAGCGACCTCCAATACCTGCGGCGTGGGTCATGGAGCGGCGCGAGTCGAACTAGACCCTGCGCTGCTCCACGAATTGTCGCCATCGCTGGAGACGGTGATCAAGGATTGATGGCTCTGGCGCCTGCCAGAGCTATGTCAAAGAAATCGTTTCAACCAAGTGAAAAGAAGCGATTGCGAGGACGCACACCTAAGCGAGTTGTTGGTGGGCAGAAAGTATTTGATAGCATGGGAAGCCCATTTTCAGGACTTCTCATGCGCCGACCTGTGTGTTCTAGACTAGGTGTGCTGAGGGTTGTGAAGAATAAAGGAAATCGTCTCAACCTTGGTGTCCGCAGTGTAACTAAGGAAGATTCTGATTTCGGGGTGTTCGGGATGCAAATAAGAGTCCCAGCCACCGACTAGGCCGATTACTGGCATTTTAAATGGCTCTCTAGTTTCCTTGGGGGAGCCAAGCAGGGAGCGAACATCGGCCTTGTTCATTTCTCTATGGAAAGGCAAGGGCAGATCACCTTGATAGGCCGGAATGTTCTCCATGGACTCTTTTATGACTATGTGAAGCTTTTCGAAAACTCGACTCTCTGCCCAGAACTCTAAGTCAATACCTATATCAAAATCTAGGGTGAGCCAGTCAGAGTCTTTATACTGTTTTACTAAAGGAGTGTTTGGGATTATGTTGTTCTCAAGCAGCTCGCTGTAGTTGCTTCCGATTTTTTTAATTAGACCTTCAATTGTAGATGGGTTCATTAGTACCAACCTTGTTCTTCGTTGATTTTGTGAAGAGTTGCTCGCGCAAACTCAATGTCTGTTTCAAGAAAGCCATCTTCCAGTAGGGCGCTTTTGATAGCGTTGAAATTGCTGTCTACCGCTCCTCTTAAGTCAGCAGCATCTTTACGCTGTTTTTCTTTGGTATTACGCCCGCCGTAAGTTTCACTATATTTCTGATGTATGCGTGCAGGAATTGCAATGCTTGCTCCTTTTTTCATCAGTTCTCGGATTTTTTTCTCTTGAATGCCTGGGATGTTTAACCGTAGATAAGTCGCTAGTGCACCCTGTGCTGGCATATGATCAAGATGATTTCCCGCACGAGGCCTTCCGGTAAAATTACCATAAATATCGACCTCTAGTGACTTTACTGGTGGCTTGGAAAATACCAAGTAGATTGGAGGAATTCCTGTATCGGCTGGAAAGATGAGAATGTAATCGTCAAAACTGTTTTTAATCTCCTCCGGAAGCGTATCGATTCGCCCTTCTATGGGGGTGATCGTCGCTCCGTTATAAACTGATGGTGTTGTAGGTTCTGCAGGCAAGCTGGTCGAGCTGTTGCCTGGAGATACCGCAGGTGTCCAGACTATTGTACGAGGTGGGGCATCTGCCGTGGTTGCGGTGTAGATCTTGCGTTCAGCGTTGTAGGTCGCCGTTATTACTCGTACTTTCGATGGGACCGTTACCCCATCTGTCTTGACGACAAATACCTCGGATCGACCATCTTCAGCAGTTTTTGAACTGATACGAATCGATATGTCCACCATTGCTGTCGTAGTGGCAGCATTTTTTAGCATCTGTTGGTCAACATTAGGATTCAGATCAGGCAACGGAGCGCTGAATGCATAGCGTTCTGGTAACTCTCCATTGGCAAGCTCACGAGGGAGCGTTAAGAAAGCGAACACGCCGACGACGGCGCTTGATGCCGCACCGGCCACGAGCCCTACAAGCCCTACGATAGCCGAGCGGATAGCTGTTGCAAGAGCCGCCGCTCCACCCTCTATTGCAATTGTCCCTCTTGCGACTGTAAACAGCGGTTTTGCTACAGCAATTGATCCTTGAAGCTGAAATGTATTAGAAACTCTAATGGTTTCAGCTTGAGCGTTCAACTCTGCAATCCGCTTATATAGATGAGCAGTCTCTTCAGTAAGCAGCTTAACCGTGTAAGCAGCATTGATGGACTTTAGCCATTCATTAAAGCTTTCATCTGGAGTAGATACTGCTGTCCCCCATCGCCCAATTAATTCTTGAAAAAAACTGGTTTGATCTGCTGCAAAAAACTCGTGATGATAAAAACTATTAGCAATCGCTGTTTGAGATTGAGCCTCAGTTGCCTTGTGTTTTATCAATGTCTCTACAATTAAGATCTCATGCTCAATGTCTTTAGCTGTTTTTGGAAGGTTGGCTTTATAGTTGCTATCTGCTGCTGCGATCTCATGCTCAATAGTCTCTGGGACTAAGCTGCGCCGAGTTTCATAATTTTCGCTTAGTTCCTTTTTTGCTTCTCTAATAAGAGGTCCAAAGGTGCTATTTAGTTTCTGCCGCATTTTGATGGTTACCCCAAGACCATCTGGGCTTCCTACATAGTTGTTGGGGGCTTTGCCACCACTCCCTCCCGATTTTTCAAAATAGTTTCCAGGCTGGACTGTTGAGCTAATTGTTGTAGACGGTAATACGTAAGAGCCTGGTCCCGTTTGTGTTGCATTGGGCCCTAAGTAGTCATTGGTGCTTGACATACAAATTATCCTTTAATGGTCCGATATAGCGCACGCAGATTCCTGAAACAATGTTGTCAACTTGCATTGCTGAGTTTTCTGGTGTGTTTGTCCCTTGTTTCTGTGCGAGGTTTATGACGTTCCCTACTTTTCGTATCCCACCAGCCGTAGGTGATCACGAATTATTGCGGCTGGGTTGGCAGGGGTAACTGTACATCCATCCAGTATTTGAAATCAAGAAATTTATGCATTTGTGCATATTTGATTGGTCGTGGGCTCTAGAAAGGACCGTTTAGGAGCGAAGGGAATGTCAAGGCTATGGGTAGACTGCATTGGTTACCGTTGGGCTGTCACGACTTAGTCCGGCGTTACTCGCGTTGTTGTCTTTCGTATCTGCGGATTGGTGACGATTACGTACTGCTGACCTTCAGATAGCCTGCGCTAGCCCAAGCTACAGTCGCTAAACCCGACTCAACTCTGAAGAGTTTCAGTATCCATTTAGCAGACGTTCAGAATGATATTTGGTTTAGGGCAAATTTATGGTGGAACAGGGGTTGCCGTAGGCCACAATGCGTTTTCCGATGTTTTACGTTTTGCTGTAATTGCTAGCCAAAAGCGGCCTGAGTGGAGATAGGAAGGGGTTCGAATCCCTATCCTCTCTGGAGTTTCTTTGATTGGACGGACTCTGATCGAAGTTTGATCTGAATGCCGGTCTTTGCTGCTTTTTTGCTTAATTTTTGCTACAGCAATGGTCTTTCTATTTTTAAATACATGAAATATAAGAATTTTTATGCTTGGTATGCCCGCATCCATCATTGAAGCGATTGAGTTGGCAGGGTTCAGGTGGGGGAGGAGAGGAGCCTTTAAAACTGCGGTTGTCATTGGGCTGTGAACCGCCGAGGGCGTCAGTGAAATCAGTTCCGCAATCAAAATAATGATCCGCATAGGCCGTGGGTTGCAGGCTTTCTTAGAGATGGCGCTTGCGGAACGGATGCCTCATTAACTATTTGAAAGTATTGAAATTTTATCTGGATTGCAAATCCGCCTACGCCGGTTCGATTCCGACCTCGGCCTCCACCCTTGAAAACCCCGTAGATTAACGTCTACGGGGTTTTTTATTGCCTGGGATTTGGGTAATCGCTTCCGCAATTGTGGGGATCGATTCTGCAAATAGCCTGTTCTTAGCCTGGCGTTTGAGAGAGCGTTCTCTCCATTGAGTGCGTGACCTGGATGCCATCAAATCGGCCAATTGGATCGTCGATCTGAGGCCAGAAGGTGGCAGCGGTAGCGGTGAAACCCTGAGTTGTTCAGCTTGCGAATGGAAGGGGGCTGAAGTGATTCATATGTAGGCATGAGCAAGGTAGATACAAATAAAATAATATCTTTATAGCGCAGTTCGGTGACCGAGTGATCGGTCACCTTCAGGCATAAAGGCTATTACAGCGTTGTTTATCCGAGATTAAACGTTGCTCGCATCAACCAGGTTGTTGCTCCAATGACTGCGCCTGCCTTAGTTCAAATTCGGCTTCATCCAATTTTCTCTGCTGCTTGGCGATTTTGCTTGGTTTACCTTTAAGCTGTGCCTCTTGCAGCTTTTCCTTGCTTTTTTCTACTTTGCGCTGCTTTTCCGCCACTTGAGAATGCCTAATCGGTGCATACGATGGAGTGGCAGAGGGCGTGGTGGATTTAGTCGCAGAGGTGTAATCGTATCCGGTATAGCCATTTTTGTAGCCGTCGTAACAATAGGTCTGCACATTGGTCAAGGCGCGATTCAACCCGGCAATGCGATGAATATTGCCATAGTGAGTTGCATACTCGAGTTGTGTTCTGATTTTCTGCTCTTTTATTGCACAGTTTGGTGTCGCCAATGAGAGCGAGGAATACACAAGTAGTGGTAGTGCTAGAAATAGTGAGTGGTGTAGTTTCATAGCAGAGTTCTCCTTTCAGCGGGCTAACCCACAGATCCGTTACTCCTGTTTTTTCAGACAAAAAAATATAAATGTGTCAATGGCGCAATCATATTTTTCATTAAAATAGGAATATTCTTATGTGATGGGATATTCCATATTTAAAAATTATCAGCATGTTTTTTATGTTGCAAATTTATTACAAAATACCCCGCCATAAGCAATCCAGCGAATATGTCACGAGGTTTTAATACCCTCGGGGTGAGCGCTTTTTCTGTATCTGGAAAACAGCATGTCCACTCCTTAGACGATCGGAAGGGATCGCTGCACCAGCCAAGTCGCTGTAGCCGGCGACATCGGTTCGCATGGTTCGAAGGCGGTGGCCAGGTACATGCCAAGTCTGCAGGCCGCGGCAACCTGAATAACCCGGGTTTCAATCGAGCTCTTGAGTTGTAGCGACGAGATGCGGAGCGCCTGAGGGAGATCTGCTCGGCACCCTTTGGCACCAGTATTACGGGCACCTATTGGAGGTGTCGAAGCGGTGGGGTGCTCACGCATGGAGCGCGAGGTACTCTCCTTTGGGGAATCCTCGCGCTTGATGGTCGAACACTAAGCAAAGGGCGCACTTACAAGTGGAAATCCCCCGCAGCCTCCGGCTGGTAAAGTACTTTCCTGATTTCAATCCGGCGGGTGCGATCAGAGATTCGCCAGTCGATGGTGTCCCCCTCCTGATAGCCAAGGATGGCGGCGCCTATATCGGAATACACCGAATGCTTCCCTGCGGTGCTGTCCGCGTCTTCAGGGTAGACCAAGGCCACTTCGATCTCTTCGTCGTCCAGTTGCAGCAAGGCCCTGGAGTTCATCGTGATGACGTTGCGCGCCACCTGCTGGGGCTTGACGACAATGGCTCGCTCAAGCTCATGTTCGAGTTCAACAATCGTCGGGCCTTGCTCGAACACGATCAGGCTCTCGAGCCTGGCCTTGTCGATTTCAGTGATGTAGATCTCAGTGGAGTCGACAACGGTACCTTTGCGCAAGAACTGGAGATAGCGCTCGGCCGTCATGGAAAATGATTTCAATGTCGGCGTTTCGCTTTCAAGCACAAAGCCGCTGCGCTGAAAGGCTTTCAGCGAGCGCGTATTGTCCGGGTGGATCTTGGCGATGAGCTTCTCGGCCCGCATGTCGAGGAAGGCCAGTTTCATGCCTTCGCGGATGGTGCGGGCGCCCAGGTTCCGGCCCCATTTGTCGCTGTCTCCGATGACCAGGACTATCTCGCAATTGGAGCCGGTCTTGACCAGACGGACAAAGCCCACCGGGACGTCATGCCGGTCATAGGCCATGAAGAACCGGCCGTCCCGGTTGAATAGATGGGTCAGGACCGGCAATTGAGTCCGATCGATGACTTGTTCGATGGAGCGGGAGACGTGACGCGAATCGCTCAGAAAGCAGGTAACGCGCTCATCCTCCAACCAATCCATCAATGTCAGCGCGTGCGCCCGAGTAATTTCAGGGCACAGTGTAATGAAAGGCTTGTTCATCTTGACCACACTTATCTGTAAAGAATGGAAGCCTTTCATGGCTATGGTCATGACGGTTCTTCGGCAACCGCGCATTTTAAGATATACCGCGAGGAATGGCGAACATCCCGGCGGTTTCGAGAGTTTCGGCCCGCCAAGGCCCGTCTGGCGGCGTTTCAGCGCAGTGAATCTAAAGATGCCCGGCCGGGCCGATCTATTCGTGAAACGTGTATTTCCCGTTGGCTGCAATAAAATCTTGAAAGCCTTTGATAAAGGCTTTTCTTGTGCCAGGTAGTATTTTTTTTAGAGCCAGAAAATAAAGATAGATAGGCGTCGCGTCCCCAGTGCCTTCCTCTATCCAGCACTCTTCTGTTGCAAAGCAAAAAAGTACACAGCGTATGAGGTTCGCAAAGTCTTCATCTGATTTACGGTGCTGTTGCTCTACCGTCCAGAGTTCTAGTACAAGCCTTCTCCGGAGATCCCCATCGCTTTCTATAGGTTCTCGCTGGATGCTTTTTTCGATGTATGGAATCAGCACTTTCAACTTAGGGGTGGAAATGCTAGCAAGTACACCGCCGTCGATCAGACTGAGCAAATAGCGTGCGTACTGACGTGTTATTTCACTGAAAGGCACGCTCGCTTCAAGTAACGCCTGTTCAAGGTAATCGAACTCTTGAACCTCCAGGCTATCAATCATCATACAGCTCCATCTTTTACTCTTATCGTGCAGCAGCAATCGGCCGAAAGCGGTCAGTGCAGATTCAGGTAGGGGTTCGAGGTCCTATTCTCGCTACCTTGGTTGCATTTGGCGAGCTGGTTGTTGGGGGGGGGCGAGGCCCTGGGCTGGTAAGCTGATAGCTAAGAACAACTACTCATCACAGAGGGCAATGACCCGCAGATGGCCGCCCTTGCGCATCGTGCAGCTCGGGCGCCGTCGATGTTGGTTAGAATGGCGTGTTGAAGTCTATCGCTCGCAAGGAAACCCAATGAGCCCTGAAAAGCCAGAGCCTTTGCTCATCCTTCAAAGGTTTCTAGATAATGTTTATGTGAAGGCTTCGAAAAGCCAGAATGTTTTACTCAAAAGAAATCATGGCCACTACACATACGCGAATGGAATACTCTTCGTCTACGTGACGATCTTCCCTAAAGAGGTTGAGCTTGTTTTTGAAAGCAAGCAGGTAGGTAACGGGGTTTTTAGTATTGTTTTGGATATGTGCATGTCCAGTGGAGAAGTACTGGCTGGCAACCTGCTGTCTCTGAATGGGAGATGCGAGGAGATCAGCACGGCATTGGCCTCGCAAGAAGATTGGGTGTTGGCCCTGTTGTTAAAGTGCTTGGGCACCTGAGTCTTTTTCCAGAGCGTGGACACCGCAGGCGTTCCGGTTTGCCGGTTCGCGTGCGCCGAGTTTATGCAGTGACCGCTTCTGGCTGTGGATTCAACCGGTCGATGCAACAGATTGGCTAAATCGTTCGGCGGGTGTTTCGTAGTCTAGTGTTTTCCGAGGCGGCTATTTAGCTGCCTTGCAACTTCATTGAGCGTGGCTCGCGGGCGAGGGCGACGACTCGGTCTTTGCCCCAAGCTTTAAGCCAGCAAGGGCGGGTCTTTACCCGCCCCAGTGGTTTAGTTACGCACGAACGCCAGTAGATCAGCGTTAATCGTATCGGCGTTAGTTGTCGGCATTCCATGGGGGAAGCCGGGGTAGATTTTCAGGATGCTGTTTTGCAGAAGTCCGGCGGACAGAACTCCGGCATTTTCATAGGGCACGATCTGGTCATCGTCCCCGTGCATCACCAGTACGGGGATCTTTATGCTCTTCAAATCCTCGGTGAAGTCGGTCTGAGAAAACGCCACGATCCCGTCATAGTGTGCCTTGGCACAGCCCATCATGCCTTGTCGCCACCAGTTCCACACGACGCCCTCGGACGGTTTCGCACCTGGGCGGTTGTAGCCGTAAAAAGGTCCTGCCGGAACGTCGTAATAGAACTGTGCGCGGTTGGCTTTCAGTTGGCTCTGCAGGTCGTCGAAAACCGATTTCGGCAAACCGCCAGGATTGTTCGCAGCCTGAACCATCAGCGGCGGCACGGCGCTGATGATGGCAGCCTTCGACACCCGGTCTTCACCGTGGCGCGCGATGTAATGGATGATCTCACCCCCGCCTGTGGAGTGTCCGACATGGACGGCGCCTTGTACGCCGAGGTGGTCGACCACGGCGGCAACGTCGTCGGCATAGTGATCCATGTCGTGGCCGTCCCAGACCTGGCTGGAGCGCCCATGCCCCCGTCGGTCGTGGGCAACGACCCGATAGCCGTGGTCCAGGAAAAAGAGCATCTGCGCGTCCCAATCGTCTGCGCTGAGCGGCCATCCATGATGGAAAAAGATGACCTGGGCATCACGTGGCCCCCAGTCCTTGTAAAAGATTTCAACACCGTCCCGCGTAGTGACGTATCCCATGTTCATATCTCCCGAGTGAAGGTATGGCCTCGACCGATTCGAGATTCGGCCTTGGCCCTGATGAACGAAGTGCAGCCCATTCCATAGGTGTTGCAGAGGCTGTGTTTGTCGATTGATCTGCGTCTACCCATGAGCCCATGACGGTGGAGCAATGCATTGAACCTGGGCAGCTTGGCCGCTTTATGACTTTAGGTTTAAAGTCAACTTCAAGGTCAACGGTTTTTAGGGGAGAGGTATGAGAATTGGTGAATTGGCGAAAATCAGCGGGTTGGCGCCTTCTCGCATCCGCTTCTATGAGGCCAGTGGCCTGATCAAATCGGTCGAGCGCAAGGCAAATGGATATCGCGATTACGCACCGGATACCGAATGGGTTCTCGAGATCATTACCGGCGCCCAGGCAGCGGGCTTTTCATTGGATGAAATTCGCCAGTTGATGCCGATGAATGCCAGTGGCTGGCAACACGATCAGTTGCTGGGTGGCCTCAAGCAAAAGGTCGAGGAAATTGAAGTCCTGCAGCAGCGGCTGGCCCAGAACAAGGAGCAACTGCTGCTGGTCATCAAGGGCATCGAGGGCAAACCCGAGGGCATGGCGTGTGCGGACAATGCGCAAATGCTGATCAATCGTTTGCGCGAAGAGGGCGTGGCGCCTGCTTCGGGCAAACGTGCAGCAGGGGCCGCCAGGAAGAGAACCACCCGCCAGGCGTACGGGGCCTGACGGGCACCCCAGCTCTCAGCGCTCGCCAACCAGCGTAGCGAGCGTTTTTGGCGCATAGAGTGCGCTCTGGAACTGCGGTACGTATTCGTACTTCAGCAGTTTCCCCAGCTTCAGGGAGCGGATGTAGTTCGACAGGCTGCCGTCGCCCAATGTGAGGATGGCCGCATCGACGTCACGGCTGGAACCGTGCCTGAGCTGGCGGGAAACAGCATACCCGTAGGCCAGTTGGCCCTGGTGATCGAGGTTGGTGAAACTGTTGCTGATGATTTTGACATTGCGGGATAACTTCTCGAGCTTTTTCGCGGTGAAGGAGAGGTCCAGCTTGCCGGTCTGGCTGTCGGTGATGTCATAGACCACCGATTGCGCACTCTCTTTGCGGTCAATGCCGGTCAGCCACTTCGGCAGGTTGTAACCGACGACACCGCGTACCCGTGCCAACTCTGTATTGACCGGCAACTTGAGCACGTAACCCCAGAAGTCTCCCGAGATTGACTGGCCAATCAATGTGAGCGGACCCAGGTTGGCTTTGCCGGGTTTGTTGGTGATGATCGACACGGCCACCTCGTTGTAGGCGTCGTTATCGCAATGCTCGTAGGTATACGCGGTGAACGCGATCAGGCCACGCCCCGGCCAGATCTGCAGCGGTTGCACCGTTGCTGCCAGTTCGGTCGGCATCAGCACCCGGAGCCGGTCGAGGTCGGCCGTGTAGACAGCCGTAACCTGGCTGTTCTGGTAGTAGAAGTTGGGCGAAAACGACTGGAAGCCTATCTCGACCTTGTTCTTTTCCAGGCTCTTGAACCAGCTCAGATCAACGCCTGGTATTTCGGCGGCGATTACCGATAGTGGCGGGTTGGACCGAAAGCGGTCGTAGAGACCGCCTTTGACGACGGGCACCTGATGGCCGGCGATATCGATGAGGGTGGTGTCGGTCGGACTGGGCATTTCAGGCGTCTCCGCCAACGCTGTGTTGGCAAATGGGTTGAACAGCAATGCAGTCGAAAGCTCGGTTGCGAGTTTCAGTCGCTCTTTTTCAAGGGGCCGGGATCGACCCTGAGGGGCAGCGAGTTACGTCGCTCGCGCAGAGCGCGGCGGTCACGGCTTCAGCTACGGCCCGAGGCGATTGCGGGTTCTGGCCGGTCACCAGTCTTCCATCAGTCAGGGCAAATGAAGTGAACGGCAGCCAGCCCTTGTGGTAACGCGCGCCCTGGCTTACGAGACGGTCCTCAAGGAAGAAGGGCACCTGGCTTTTCATTCCCGATAGCCACTCTTCGCGATCAGAGAATCCGGTGATGTTTCTGCCTTTGATGATCAACCGGCCCTGGTCATCTTTCAGATCCAGGAGGCCCGCTACGCCATGGCACACGGCTGAGACGATGCCACCCTGGTTGTAGATGGTTTCGGCCACGCGCCGCAGATCAGGGTTGTTGGGGAAGTCCCACATGACCCCGTGGCCCCCGGTGAAATAAATGGCGCTGAAGCGGGAAGGGTCCACATCAGCGATCGGCAACGTGTTCTGCAGCCGAGCGCGAAAGGTTGCAGACTGCAAATGCTGCCGGGCGGCCTTGTCCATGTACAACCACCCCAGGCTCCGCTCGTCCAGAGGCGCCGCGCCCCCTTTGGGGCTGGCAAATACTGTGGTGTAGCCGGCAGCCTCCACCACATCGGTGAAATGTGTCAGCTCCGTCAGCCACAACCCGGTGGTATCGCTGCGTGAGGGATAGCTGGCGTGGTTGGTCATGATCACCAGTATCTGGTGCTCCCTGGAACCTGCCATCGAGGAATTAGGCTGAGCATTGGCAATCGTCATGAAAGCACCACCTATCAATATCAATACACAGGAAACAAGGGGCTTGATCATCATTCCGGCTTCATCAGGCGAGCAGTTCGGCGCATGCTCACCTTAAACCTGGCTTTAAGGTCAACCCCGTGACGGCAAATAATTTTTGCGGATGCGCTCGTACTTCTGCTTGACCCTCAACCTGACTTTAACGCTAGCGTCTGATGCGCAAGGGGCAAGGCAATAACGCACGTTATCAATCCAGTCTGGAGCAACGCATGAGTCAGCAAGACAACCTGGATACGCAGATGAAATGGATGATCTATGGCGCCAATGGCTATACCGGCGAGTTGATCGCTCGCGACGCCGTCAAGCGCGGGCTCAGGCCGGTGCTGGCCGGGCGCAATCGCGACAAGGTCGAAGCCTTGGCCCGGGAACTGGGCCTCGAGGCCCGGGTGTTCGGGCTGGATGACGATGCGCGCTTGCTTGCGCAAGTCAAGGGACTTGGATTGGTGCTGCATTGCGCGGGGCCGTTTTCAGCCACCGCTGCACCGATGATCGAAGCCTGCCTGCGGGCCAGTGCGCACTACCTGGACATTACCGGCGAGATCGCCGTATTCGAACATGCCCAATCCCTGAATGAGCGGGCGCGAGCCGCGGGGGTGGTCATTTGCCCCGGCGTCGGCTTCGACGTAGTCCCGACCGATTGTGTCGCCGCCGCACTGAAAGACGCGCTGCCGGATGCCACGCATCTGGCATTGGGCTTCGATTCCCGTTCCAGCTTTTCGCCCGGTACTGCCAAGACCTCCATCGAGGGCATGGCGCAGGGCGGCAAGGTCCGTCGTGACGGTAGGATCGTCTCGGTGCCGCTGGCGTATCGGGTACGGCGTATCGACTTCGGCGCCGGTGAGAAACTTTCGATGACTATTCCCTGGGGCGATATCTCGACGGCCTATCACACCACCGGCATACCCAATATCGAAGTGTTCATACCGGGCTCTGCCGGCATGATCCGCGGTGCCAGATTCGCCAACCTCATCCGCCCGTTGCTGGGGTGGTCCTGGGTACAGAGGCTGCTCAAGGAGCGCATCGGCAAGACAGTGGTGGGTCCGGACGAACAAAAGCGTGCCGACCAAGGCACCTATGTGTGGGGCGAGGCCCGTAACGCTCGGGGCGATCGCAAGGTCGCGCGGGTGCATACCACCAACGTCTACAGCCTGACGATTCATGCCGCCTTGAGTGTGGTTAGTCATCTGTTGCAGGTGCGTCCGACGGGCGGTGCCTACACGCCTGCCAAGCTGCTGGGGGCTGATCTGGTGACCAAGCTGCCCGGCTCGGGCGCCTTGAACATCGAGTAAAGATTCTTGGGTGAAGTTGCAAAAAGGCTATTGACCTTCAAGTTCACTTCAATCTTAAGGTGGCTCCATCTCCACTGAGGGCTACCCCCATGAATGTGTTCGATACCCTGATGCTTCCCAACGGTTCGACCATCAAGAACCGTATCGCCAAGGCCGCCATGGAAGAGAATATGGCCGATGCCGACCAGGCACCTTCCGAAGAACTGATGCGCCTGTATCAGGCCTGGGCCGAGGGTGGCGCGGGCCTGATCATCACCGGCAACGTGATGGTCGATGGCCGTGCCATGACCGGGCCCGGCGGTGTGGTGCTGGAAGATGAGCAGCAACTGGACAAGTTCAAGCGCTGGGCGCGGATTGGCCGTTCCGGCGGCGCGCAGTTCTGGTTGCAGATCAACCACCCTGGTCGCCAGATGCAGGCAAACCTCGGGCAGAAAACCTGGGCACCCTCGGCCATACCGCTGGACCTGGGCAAGATGTCCAAACGTTTCGCAACTCCTCACGCGATGACTGCGAGTGTGATCGATGATGTCATCCAGCGTTTCGCCCGTACCGCGCGTCTGGGTGAGCAGGCCGGGTTCACTGGTGTGGAGATCCACGCCGCACACGGCTATCTGCTGAGTCAGTTCCTCTCGCCGCTGACCAATCAAAGAACCGATGAATGGGGCGGTTCCCTGGAAAACCGCGCGCGCCTGCTGCTGGAAATCGTCAAGGCGGTACGGTCCGTGGTGTCTGCCGATTTTGCGGTGGCGGTCAAACTCAACTCCGCCGATTTTCAACGGGGAGGCTTCACCGCCGACGATGCCCGGAAGGTGGTTGAACTGCTCAACGAGCTGGGGGTGGATCTGGTTGAGTTGTCAGGCGGCAGCTACGAGGCGCCGGCCATGCAGGGCGAAGCCCGTGACGGTCGTACCCTGGCGCGCGAGGCCTATTTCGTTGAGTTTGCGCGTGACATCCGCACCGTCGCCAGGATGCCGGTCATGGTCACCGGGGGAGTGCGCCGGCGTCCGATCGCTGAAATGGTCGTCCAGAGTGGCGTGGACATGGTGGGGATCGGCACGGCGTTGGCCATCGATCCGCACCTGCCCCGTGATTGGCTGCTGGGCAAAGACAGTACGCCGCAACTGCCGCCGATCACCTGGAAAAACAAGGCCATTGCGGCCTTGGCCAATATGGCGGTGGTCAAGTATCAATTACGCAAACTCAGCCGGGCCAAAAAAACCGATCCGAGCGTGTCGCCGTTGCGTGCGCTGGTGCTGCAACAACTCGCCATGGCCTTTCGCACCCGCCAATATCGACGTTGGGTAGAGAAGCGTTCGATGTAAGTCGATACCTCGCAAACCCACCGCTCATTATTTGGGCGAGAAAGTCACCTTGACCGGATTGTCGTGTTTGTAGGTTGCCGATGATGGCCCGTAGTCGAGGTTGAAGCCTGGCAGCCAGGCCCTGAGTTCAGTATCTGAAATCCATTCGAGCTGGAGCTGGCTTGCGGCCTCATTGGCGTCGAACTGAGCCAAGGCTTGCACCGCAGATTGGCAGGCTGCCGATACGCCGGATTCCAGTACCGAGACCTGGAGCTTCTCGCTCCAAGTGATGGATCCGCTTTGCGGGCACTGGCGTACTTGCACATGATATTTCCCGCTGGGTGAAGGCAGGTCGTAGACAATTTTGTTGGGGCCGCATGCGGCCAGCAAGGCGGATGAGAAAATCAGGGCGGGGACACGTTTATTCATCGCAGTATTCCAATTGCCAGGAGGGGCAAGTGAGCAGTCGGCCGGCCTGCACTGGGGGCGTACCGAATTCAGGCAAACAGGCCCCCGAGCGCATGCTCGACACGGTATTCGATGAGACGCCCATACCCCCGGACTGGTGTTACTTGGCCAGTGACAACGGCACGCCCCAGATGGGATCTTCCATGCCTTGCTTGCCCAGCGGCGTGATTTGCATGGGCTGGAGCCTGGACAGCAACTGCCGGTGCTTCTCGCTCAGGTTGCGCTGCTCGATGAGATTCTGCGTAAAGCTCATGGGCGCCGGCCAGGTGTAGACGGTCAGGTTGTCGAGAGGACACTCGATTTTCTTCGGGTCGATCGCCCGGCACTTCGACTGCTGGTACTTGTAGCCAGGGGTCTTCAGGTGCATGCGTGGGGCCAGCAGCAATTGGCCGCCCTGGATGGTGAAACTGGCAAGCGCCTTGTCGACCGGCAGGCGCGCCTGGACCTTGATCGCGGGAACGTCGCGAGAATCGGTCTGTTGGTAATAGCCGCCCGGGGAGAGCGCCGTCGTCTGGGTATATTGCTGTTCACCCCAGCTCACGCAGGCACCCGAAGCCCTGAGCACGGCGGTACAGACACCTTCGGTCTTGGTCTCGCTGCCATAGGTAGCGTCCTTCCAGACCTCTTCCCTGTAGTACTCGCGGTACAGCTCGGGGGACAGGTAGGCGGTCCCGTTGGCGCCATGGCCCGAACCGGGTGGGCCGCTGCGGGCGCCGACCTGGTCGAGCAAACCGTGGATCTGGTAGTCGTCGCCGCCGGTCAGCAAGTATTTGCCTGGTGGCAGGATGTGCACCTCGAAGGCCTTGAACAGATAGGTTTCACCAGGCGGCCTCTGCAGCGCGTTGGTCTGGAACTTGCGGCCGAAGGTCACCTTCGGATCCTTCTCGTATTCCCAGATCACCGTCGGCGTCCATTGAGTCATGGTCAGCGCATCGCTCAGCGACTTGTGCGGCATCACGTCCGCCACCAGCACCACCGCCATGTTCGCCTTGAGTGCTGCGTCCACCTGGTCCAACAGCTGCGCGTAGCGCGGATCGTCCATGCTGCCGTAGGCACCCGAATCGAGATCGGAGACGCAACCGGAGAGGGAAAGAGCGAGGAGCAACGCGGCGGGTAGGGCAGAGCGCTGCCGGAACAGTTTCATGTATCAATCCTTGATGGGCGTTGGCAGGGGATGTTGAACAGCAATATTAATGGTTTGAGGGTAGAGCGCAATATTTAGGAAGGCCGGTCCGATGGCATGCGCAAAGAGCAAGAATACGCTGTGATTCACCTCACATATCGAACTCTGAACGCTGTGCGAATTCGACTTCGCAGGCCCATAACGACCTGCGCAGGTAGAGGCAGGGAGAGGGCGAGTTGCTGTCCGTTTCTCTGGCACAACCCGGATCCTCTGCTAGTTTTTTCAACGATCAATCTTGCCGCAAAAGATTCGCTCGCCAAAAAAACACTCAAGCAAGGAAGCAGCCGCATGAAGAAAGCCCCCGTATTCATCAGTGGCTTGATTGCTACGTCAGTGATGCTCGCCGCGATGCTTGTGCAGGCGCAAACCTCGCCGATGGCGCAGGTCTCCGGGCCTGAAGCCGATGTGAAGGTGACGCAAACCTACGTACGGATGATGGCGCGGGAAGCGTATTTCTGGGGTTGGCCGATGGCCAATATCTTCAACCGCCGGCAGAAGTTCAAGGACCTGCCGGAGCCGGGACTGATGGGCGGTATCGTGCCCGTAGCACCGATCAACCATCTGTCGATGCTCACCGATTACATTTCCCCTGGCGAGCGGCTGGTGGCCTGCCCGAACCAGGATGTGGTCTACGGTGCGGGCAGCATTGCCCTGGATATCGAGCCTGTGGTGATTCAGGTGCCGGACTTCGGCGACCGTTTCTGGGTGTATCAACTGGTGGACCTGCGCTCCGACAGCTTCGCCGAACTGGGCAAGATGTACGGTACCAAGCCGGGCTTCTATCTACTGGTGGGGCCGGACTGGAACGGCAAGGTACCGGAAGGCATTGCCCAGGTTTTTCGCGCCAAGACCAACACCGGTTTCGTGATCCCGCGGGTATTCCAGGACGATACCGCCGAAGATCGCAAGGCCATTCAGCCCTATCTGTCAGGCATCGATATGTACCCGCTGTCCAAGTACGACGGCAAACTCAAGCAGCGTGACTGGAGCAAGTCGCCGAAATTCCCTGCCGAGGCATCGGGAGACGAGGAGACCCGCTGGGTGCTCCCGGAAAAGTTCTTTGATGAACTGCCGGCGATTCTCAAGGACGCCAGGCCGCTACCGGGTGAAGAGGCGCGCTATGCGCAATTGGCGGTGCTGGCGCAAATTGCCCAGCGCGACCCCGAGCTGAAAAAAGCCATGATCGACGAAGCGCAAAAGGCTGACAGCGAGGTGGTCAAGCCGCTGTTGCAGTTTCGCAACTACGGCCAGCAATTGCCGCATCACTGGAGCACCATCAGCAACGGCGCGGCGTTTGGTACCGATTATTTCCTGCGCACGGCGGTCGCCCGGTCGAATATCTTCGTCAACAAGCAGATCGAGACCAAGTATTTCTACCAGGACCTGGACGAGGCCGGTACTCGGCTCAATGGCGCCCAGCGCTACAGCGTGACCTTCCCCAAGGGTGCGCTGCCGCCGGTCAAGGGCTTCTGGTCGTTGACGCTGTACAACCAACAGCATTTCTTCGCCGAAAACCCGTTGGGACGCTATTCCCTCGGCACCAAGAACAAAGCGCTCAAGAGCAATGCCGATGGCTCGCTGACACTCTATGTGCAAAGCGACTCGCCGGGCGCGGACAAGGAAAGCAACTGGCTCCCCGCGCCCCAGGGCGCCGACTTCTCGCTATACGTACGCGCCTACTGGCCGGAAGCCGCTGCGATGAACGGCCAGTGGACACCACCGGCGGTGGTCAAGGTCAACTGAACCGATTTTCCAACTGCGTTTCATAAGGACAGCCCATGAACCGTTTGCGCACTTCCCTGACGGCCCTGGCCGCAGCCATTACCCTGAGCGGCCTGGCCAATGCTGCGACGCGTTATGAGGAACTGGCCAACCAGCCCTTTGAAAAGGGCTTCCCGACTGAGACAGCTGCACGCACCCTGATCGATGAGCTGGTGTTCCAGCGTGCCGTGCAGTCGTACCTGTGGGCCTTGCCGGCGATCAACATCTGGTCGATGAAGGAGGCTTCGGAGAAAGAGTTCGGCGCCGGCTACAACATCCTGCCCACCTGGAAAAAACGCATCAATGCCAAGACGCTGGTGACCACGCCGAACTCCGATCTGGTCTACGCCATGAGTTATCTGGACCTGCAGAAGTACGGCCCCCTGGTGGTCGAAGCACCTCCCGGTGTACAGGGCATGTTCGACGACTTCTTCCAGCGCCCGATCGTCGGGCCGACCATCGACGGCAAGACCTGGCGCGGTGACGTCGGCCTGTCCGGCCCTGACAAGGGCAAGGGCGGCACCTACGTGCTGTTGCCGCCGGACTACAAGGGGCCGGAGCCGACCGAGGGATACGTCTATCGTTCGCGAACCAACAACGTGTTCCTGTTCTGGCGCACCTTTTTCAAGGATCCGAAAGACCTCAGCGTGCCGGTGGCTGAAGTCGAGCGCACCAAGATCTATCCGTTGGGCAAGAAGGATTCGGCGCTGCCGATGCAATTCCCCGATGCCACCGGCGCACCGATCAACATGCTGTTTCCCGAGGATGGCCGCTATTTCGACATGCTGTCGCGCTTCATTGACGCCGAAGCGGTGGACCCGGCAGACATGGACATGCGTGGCTTCCTGCACACCTTGGGCATCGAGAAGGGCAAGCCCTTCGCTCCGGATGCGCAACGGCGCAAATTGCTCGATGAAGCGGCGCGCACCGCGTTCAAGATGAGCAAGGTGGTGACCAGCCATTTGCTGCTCAAGGAACCGGGCGGCTTGTACTACAAAGATCGGCAATACGTGAATACCTTCGCCGGGGAGAACACCGAGTTTCAGTCCAGTGGCAGCTTCACCAATCTTGAGCAGCGGGTGGCGTTCTTCACTTCGGCCTACTCGGACAGCCCCGGCATGGTCATGAACATGGTCGGTGCCGGTGCCAAGTATCCCGCGACCACCCGTGATGCCGACGGCAAGTTCCTCGACGGTGCCCAGACCTACAAGCTCAACCTGCCGGCAAATGTACCTGCGGCGTTGTTCTGGTCGGTGACCGCCTACGACAACCTGACCGCCTCGGGCCTGGACAACGGCCAGCCGTTCCCGTCTCTCAATCAGATGGATAAGCCGGTGCAGAACAGCGACGGCTCCACCGATATCTACTTTGGCCCGAAATCTCCGGGCGAGGGCAAGAACTGGATCAAGACCGTACCGGACAAGGGCTTCCTGGTGATCGTGCGGCTTTACGGGCCCAAGCAGGCATTCTTTGACCAGAGCTGGAAACCGAGTGATTTGCTCAAGCAGTGATGAGTGTGCTCGTGTCGTGCCCGATAAGACGGCCAATGCGAACAACGCTTTTCGAAAGGTAGCCGGTGAGCGGTACGTTGGACCCTGCCTGGGTCATTATCGGTGTGGCCGCAGCTTCTCTTCACTTCAGAGGCTGCCTCTGTCAAACCCGGACCTCTGGCCCGGCGTGGCTCTGGCCACCCGGGGCGGGTCAAGGAGGGTCAGGCTTCTGGCTTGAGCTTTATGCCGGCGCATCGGCCTCGAGTCAGCAGGTAGTCCACTTGCCTGGCGCGGTTGATGGCGACGCGGATTTCGCAGCTGGCTGAGTTGGTCACGTCGCCCCAGTATTCAGCGTGTACCAGTTGGCCGTTCTGTGGGCCGGTGTAGGTGCCGAGCGCTTCGCGCGAGGTGTACGAGGTGTCGCGTTTATAGATCAGTACCACCCAGTCCTTTTCGGGGGCGGTGGCGACTTGGTTGGGGACGCCAAAGTGCTCGATCGCCTCGCCAACCGGGCGGTTCTTCCAGTAGTTGCGGGCCTGGGCTTCGGGCAGGGTCGGAATGGCCGAGCATCCGCTGAGCAAGATGGCGGCTATTCCCAGTGCGAGCAGTCTTTTCATCGCACGTTCTCCATAAATAGTGCGTTCATTTGGCGGGCATCTGATCGAATGCCTGGTCGACGATCTTCAGGATGGCCGTCTTGGTGTGCTCGTGATTCATTAACTGGAACAGCCCCGGAGCGGCCGAAATCATCTGCGAGGTAGGCATCTTGCCGAGCGGATACATCTGCTTCGCCTGGCGCTGCTCCGGATGACAGAGGAAGTCCCGGGTCTGGGCTATCCAGGGCTCGGGCTGCTTTTGCCATTGAGTGGAAACCTTCTTCGGGCGCAAGTCGTTGAAGAACTTGCTGTAGTTCTGCGCGCCGTTCAGGCGCACCCGGTTCTTCGCGCAGTCGACTTCGACGTCATACGCGGTCATCGTTGGCTTGCCGCCTTCTTCGTAGAGCTGATAGACGCCCAGCGAACGGACACCGCCCTTGCGCAGGAAGATGTTGGAAGGTTCACCGTCGACGATGAAGGCTTCGTTCTTGTTGAGGCTGCCCTGGTGATGAATCATCCAGAAGTCGCCGGCTGGGGCACTTTCCGCTTGTGCAGCCAGCGGGCTGCACAGCAGCAAGGCGGGCAGCCAGGGTCTGAGGGAGGTGAGCATAGGGCAACAATCCTTTGCTGTGGTGGGCACCTGGAGGCGGTGCTTGCGGGTGAAGAAAAATCAACTCAGTCCGTTGGCAAGACAGTGAGTGGCCAAGCTCAGGGGCTGTATCGGGCGATGGGCAGGGCGGACTCTGGTGAGTGGCTGCCATGACCAGAGGGCGCTCCTCGAGTTTTTTGTGCGTGGCAGCAGGTGGGCCGCTCAAGGGTAGAAATATAGGTGCGCCGGGCGTCGTGGGTCGATTAGGGCAAATGTGCTAATGGCGTATTGCTGCTATCGAGCAGGGCCGCGGAAACTGCGGCGGGCAGCTATGCCAGGGCAGGCCGCAGGAGGTCGATGGAGCGCTCAGGCCCGAGGGGGCCGGGTGAATTCAGGTAAAGGCCAGGGCCGCTCGGGGAGGGGGCAGTGTGCTACGGCGGCCAAGGCTGTTGGGGGGGGCTGGATCAGCTGTCGGGTGCGATGACCGGGTCTTGAACGGCTTCAGCCGCCAGCTTCAATCGATCGGCCTTGCTGATGTAGGTGCACTTCTTCTTCGGTGCCAGTTTGGCGCTGGCCTTCTTGGCGTTGGCCTTCAGCAGTTGGTTGATTTTCTTGCGGCGATTCATGTGTGCGACTCGGCGGGTAAGTTGCCGAATGATATCAGCTAAGGGGGGCAGGCCGGCCACCCGGGGTGAACCCTGGTGGCACAAGATTGGGTGGCGGCCCTGTTTAGCTGGATCACCCGATCACTTCTTGCTGTTGCAGTCGATTACGCTGGCATCGGTGATGATGTTCTGGCTATCGGTGTACAGGGTGATGCTGCAGAAGTAATCGAGCACTGTCCGGTTTTCCTCATACCCGGTCTTGCGATAGACCGCTTCGCTCCCCACCGGCATCATGCCGCCGACTCCGCCACCGCCAATGCCTACCCAGGTCTCCTTCTGGCCGACGTACTCGACGCCGGTCTGCACGAAGACCTTCTCTGGCGTGGTATGGGTCTGCACCCGGTTCCACAGGTAGAAACCTCCACTGCCGTAGGAAGAAGGCCCCATGCCCTGGTCGGGCCTGCCGAACAGTTGAAACGCATTCTTGGCCGGCTGACCCACCAGTTTCTGGGCGGCGATCTCGACGTCGTTGGGTTCGGTCTTGGCTGTTGGGATGGCACAGGCGCTGATGGTCAGAACCGTGAGGGCAAGGCATACGAGCTTGAGTGAAGGCATGACACAGATTCCTTGTGTTCCTGGATTTTCGGCAAAAGATAATCTGAAAAATATCGGCATGGCCAGTGCAGGATTGTGCTGAAGAGCCGCCGTGCGCTGATTTGCGCCGGCCATACAGGCGCGACAACACGCCACACTGGCGCAATCGCCGGCAGTGGTCTTTGCTGTCTCGGGCCCGGCGGCAGGGCGCGCGGACTGAGCCTGCGTCATGCCATACAGGGGGCCTGTGTCCGCCTCTGGTGACGGAGCAGGGCACAGAACTCTATCGAGGTCTCGACCAAGGAGGTCAGGTTGAAAAGGAAAATGCTGGCGGCTTCGCTGCTGTTGTGGATGTTTTCGCTGACGGCGCAAGCCGACTGCGCGGTGCTGGGGCCGGGAGAGGATCCGTGCGCTGGCCCGGTGCTCGGGCCTACGGTCTGCGAATGCCCTTGATGAATGTCCGTGCCCTCGTCAGGGGGCATGGGTGACTGGATGACTGACCAGGAGGTCGCAAATGAAAAAAGTGATGTTGGCGGTATTGCTGCTGTGGGGCTTCACCCTGACGGCCCAGGCTTCTTGCCCGGTGTTCGGCCCGTCCGAAGATCCGTGCAGCGGCCCGGTATTCGGTCCGTCCACCTGCGAATGCCCTTGAGCTAGTTGCCAATGGCAGGCCCGGCCCAGGTCGGGCCTGCTACTGCCTTGGGCCTGATCGGCAGGTGTCGAAGCGCCTGTGGCCGGTTCTTCAAAGATGGGCAATCAGCTGCTGCCGATAGCCGTTTTCATCGGCTGGGGCGGGGTATCGGGTTTCATCGATCAGCGCGCGCAACTGCTGTGAATGGCTGGACTGCCTGAAGGCGACCTGGCACTCGGCAGCATCAAAAAAGCCTCGTAGATGAGGCAGGGCCAAGGGCAGCAACAGAGGTTCTATCTTTAACGAAATACTGACGATATCCAGTTGGTCGGTGGGGTCTCGGTAGAGATCGATGACCAGCAGGCTTGCACTTTCGGTACCCGGATAAATGTGGACGTCGCCAGCGCCAACCGGGGTTTCGTCGAAGTAGCTGGTGTACAGCTTGCGAATGTCGAGAGCGATTCCCAGGGTGTTCAATGCCGCCGCCAGATCGGCGTTGGGAACAGGCTCGTCCTGCGCCCAGGTGACGAAGTCGGGCATGGAAACACAGATGTCGAACTCGTTGGCGCAGATGATGGGCGTCACTGGGAAGGCTTCCTGGTGGTGGAGGGCCGCTAGCCTACCACTGGGCGACGCTGTTTTTGCAGCGATGATCCATGAGCTACTCCAGGTTGCTCATCGGCTGCCCATAACTCTTGAATAGGTGGCGCATTCCCCGGTTTGTCCTGTAGCGTTCATCGCGGCTGGCGAAGCTGGCCAGGCACGGACGTTGGGAGTCCTGCACACATTCAGACCAAGGATATTGGCCCCAGATGACTCAGCTGATTGATTTCAAATCCATCGTTGCAGCAGCGCAGCGGATAGATGGATCGGTAGTTCGTACGCCGACGGTGGAAAGTTCAATGCTGGCAGGCATGGTTGAACGACCTGTCTTTCTCAAGCTTGAAAACCTGCAGGCCGGTGGTTCATTCAAGGCCCGCGGGGTACTCAACAAGTTCTCGGCGTTACAGGAGGGCCTGGGCGATAGCCACTTCGTCGCCGTCAGTGGGGGTAACTTCGGCATTGCCATCGGCGAGGCGGCCAAGCGCTTCGGCGCCAGGGTGACGGTGATCATGCCCGAGAGCGCGCCGTCTTCGTCGGTCGAACGCATTCGCGCCTCCGGCAGTACGGTCATTGTCGAAGCGGATGTGCATGCCGCCTTTGCCCGGGCCAAGACCCTGGAGGCAGAGGGCTATGTGGTGATCGACGATTGCGCCGACACGCTGATTGCCGAGGGGCATGGAACACTGGCCCTTGAGTTCATTGCCGACTGCCCGTCCCTGACCGACGTGTTTGTCGCGGTCGGCGGCGGGGCGATGCTGGCGGGAGTGGCCACGGCCTTGAAGGCGATCAAGCCGGGGATCCGGGTCTGGGGCGTAGAGACCGCCGGCGCACACTCCATGAGCCAGGCCTTGCAGGCGGGCAGGCCGGTGGATATCGACGTCATTTCGATCGTCTCCACCCTTGGCGTTCCGATCATCGACGAGCTGATGTTTGCCCACGCTCGCCACTATGTCGAAGACATGGTTGTGGTCCCTGACGAAGAGGCGATCAAGGGCATGCTGTCCTTTGCGCAAGGGGCAAGGCAATGGGTTGAGCTGGCTTCTGGCGCGCTTGTGCCCGCGGTCATTGCCACCGCGCCCAGGCTGCCTGCCGACGCGGTTATTGGCCTTGTCGTCTGTGGTGGGAACATATCCCTTCAAGACATGACGAAATGTGCTGCCCATGCGGGAATTTCCTGAACATTCCCAGGGTGATGTCTGTAACAGGTCGCTCGCTATCGAAAGCGAGTGCTGGCTGACGTACGCGCTCCGGCGCTGAGAGGGGGCGAGCAGCCCCCTCAGCGCACCAGGTTGGCCAGCCAGCCGTGCAGGTCCTACTTCACATCGCCATTGTAGAAAACGTGCTGCACGTCTTCTTTCTTGACGATCAGCTTGTTGCCATCGGCCAGGCTTTCGACCAGTTCCGAGCAGTTGTTGATTTCCATCTTGCCGGTCACCGATTCCGAGGCACTGTCAAAGGTGAAGGCGTAGGTGGTGGCGGGGCAGCTGGCGCCACCTTCTCCGGTGGAGACCACCAGCAGATACTTGCCACCGAAGGCATAGGCTTTCTCGACGGCGACGTATCCTGTGAGGTCCGGGTCTTCAACCACGTAGTCCATCACGTTGACGACACCGGCGCGGGATACATAGTTGATGGCCGAACCGCCCATTTCGCGGGTGCTGGTGGTGAATACGCCACCGATGTCGTCGCCGCTGATGATCAGTGGTACGTAGCTGACCCGGGGCGCTTCTGGGGCCAGTTGGGTGGCGACTGTCGGGGCGGGGCGCTCGCCGAGGGCAGGAGCCGCCTGTGGCGATACACACTTGCCGGTCTCGCAGATCCGATCACCCTTGCAATCGGTGTCCTTGAAGCACTGGGCGGCAGCGCCTGCCTGGCCGGTTGCCACCGGCTCGGGTTTCTTGTCGCATCCAACCAGGGCCAGCGCTGCAAGTGAGAGGGCGTAAACAAGCTTCATGTTGATCTGTCCTAAATCAAGAGGAGGGGCCGGCGGGCAATGTAAAGGGTTTGCTCAGGCGTTGCCAGGAAACCTCAGCCCGGCCATCCCCTGTTGGCGGCTTGTCAGCAAAGGCTGTCGGCAGCACTGAGCATGGGGAGGACCGGGAGGCTCATATCGCGGATGGCCGCTTCAAGCTTGTCCTGGTAGATGCTCAGGATGGAGTAATCCAGTTTCTGGGTGATGTTCGCGCCGCTTGCGCAATTTTGCAGCAGTTCTTCCAGTGCGCCGGCAACCAGGTCCGCGGTGACCTGCAAGACGTTCAAGCCGAAGCGGCTATCGACAATGACCAGATTCGTTAAGTCGTACATACAGCCCCTGCGGTCACTGTGATGAAGGGTAATGGCTATGAGCCACCAGCAGTTTAACTAAACCGTCGGTGGGCTGTCACGGGGAGAAAAGGGGGGATTTGTGCCGGTGAGCGGGTTTTTTGTACGGCGATTTTCCAGCGCTCAGGGGCCGCTCTGTGTACCATTCTGGTCCGCCTGGAAACCAGATTTGATCTGCATGCTGATTTTGAAAAAGGGTGATCACCAGGGCTTGAAGATAGGGCCACGCTGGCCATCTTCAGAGGTCTCGATAGATGCCCGGGTCTTCGCCCAACTGCTTGAGGTCCAGTCGAGACTGCCTCGCTCCGTGCAACTGCTGGTAACCCGGGGTTACGAACCCAACAGCAGTTGCCTGGGGTTTTTCAGAACCCTGTCGCGCTGGCTGGGCATCCGGCTTTTCTGCCTGTGTTACCCGCGGCGAAAGCAGGAGCTGGAGGATATTTTCGGCTCCAATGGCCATGACGTGGACGGCACTCATGTCGACCTGTCCATCGTCCTCGATGGCAAGCGCTTGCGCTTTCTGCCCTTGGGTGTGTTTACCTCGCCGGCCCGCCAGGAACAGCGCAAGGCGCGTTACTCGGCGGTAGTGGAGGAGGTCAAGGCCACCCTGGGGCAGTGCGGTTTTCAGATTCATCGCAACCCTACCGAAAGCCTGCAGATCCATTGCGACTACAAGGCTTGATCTCGATCTCTGAAGCGTTGGTCATGCAGCACCCATGGTGCTTGCCGATGCAAGTAATAAGGACGTTACGTGTTGCGTAGTCTGTTGTGGCTGGTGCTGACCCTGGGGCTGAGCGGGTGCACGGCATTGATGACCCGAACCACTCCCTACACCTGTCCCTATATCGGCGTGCGCATGGACTGGGCCCTGGCAAAGGAAAACAACGGCGTGCTCTGGCCGTTTCTGGCGCTGGATGCGCCGTTTTCCGGGGTGGTGGATACGCTGATGTTTCCCTTTGAATACCAGCACAGTTGCAGCCTTTGACTCTCGAGGTTCAGCTGGGCTGAACGGGCAGGTGAGTGGGCGGGCCGATCCGTGCTCAGGGGCGGGGGCGACCCCAGGATAGAAAGGCCGTCTAGAGTTGATTCTGGCAATCGCTGCCTGAGGAGAACCACCATGCACACATCGCGTCCGCTTGTTACCGTTCTTGCCTGCCTGGTCCTGGCTGCGGCTTCCCCCCAGGTACTGGCCGATCCGGGCGGGGGCAAGGGGCAAGGCCATTCCAAGCAGGACGCCCAGGATGATCGTGGCCAGGGCAGCCGGGAGGGCCACGGCAAGGGCAAGAAACCTGCTGCTGACGATTGGAGCCATGGCCCGAGCATCGATCGTGGCAACGTGCTCGGCATCTTGGGTGGGCACCGTGATTACTGGAGCCCGGGACCGGCGTTGCCTCCCGGTATCCAGAAGAACCTGGCCCGTGGCAAGCCCCTTCCACCAGGCATCGCCAAGAAGCTGGACAGCCGGCTGCTCGGGCAACTGCCACGCTATGAGGGGTATGAGTGGCGGCAGGCCGGTACGGACCTGATCCTGGTGGCCATCGCCAGCGGGGTCATCTACGAAGTGCTGAATGACGTGTTGAACTGATGGGGCTGCCGGGGTTTCAGCCAATCGCAACTCAAACCCCGGCAGGGAGCCCAGGCCCGAAGGGCTATTCCCAGCGCTTGAACAGCACGCTGGCATTCACCCCGCCAAAGCCGAAGCCATTGGACAGTGCGTATTGCATGGCCAGCTGGCGAGCCTGCCCCCTGACCAGGTCCAGCCCTGCGGCGGCGCTGTCCGGGTTTTCCAGGTTGAGGGTGGCCGGGGCGATCTGATCGCGCAGGGCGAGGATGGTGAAGATCGCCTCGATTGCTCCGGCCGCACCCAGCAGGTGGCCAGTGGCGGACTTGGTGGCGCTGATGGCCAGTCCACTGTCGGTGCCGAACACCGTTCTGATAGCAGCCAGCTCGCCTTTGTCACCCACGGGGGTGGAGGTGGCGTGGGCATTGAGGTGCTGCACCTGAGATACCTGGATACCGGCCTGGCGCAGGGCCTGCTGCATGGCGCGACGGGCGCCGTCGCCGTCTTCCGGGCCGGCCGTCATGTGGTAGGCGTCGGCGCTGGTGCCGTAGCCCACCAGCTCGGCGATGGGCCGGGCGCCGCGGGCCAGGGCATGTTCCAGTTCCTCGATGACCAGCAGGCCGGCGCCTTCACCCATGACAAAACCATCCCGAGCCTGGTCGAACGGACGGGAAGCGCGTTCCGGGGTGTCGTTGAATTCGCTGGACAAGGCGCGGGCTGCGGCGAAGCCGCCCAGGCTGACCCGGTGGATGGCTGCTTCTGCACCGCCACACACTGCGATGTCGATTTCCCCGGCGCGGATCATCCGCGCGGCATCGCCAATCGCCTGGACCCCGGCGGCACAGGCGGTCACCGGCGCGCCCAGGGGGCCCTTGAGACCATGGCGGATCGACACGTGCCCGGCGGCCATGTTGCTCAGGAACGAGGGAATGGTGAACGGCGACAGGCGGCGCGGGCCCTTGCTGTCGGTGGTGCGCACCGCTTCGGCGATGGCCGGGAAGCCGCCCACCCCGGAGGCGATGATGGTGGCCGTGCGTTCCTGGGCTTCTGCGGTATCCGGCTTCCAGCCGGCCTGGGCCAGGGCCTCCTCGGCCGCGGCCAGGGCGAAGAGGATGAAGCGATCCATCTTGCGCTGTTCCTTGGGGGCCAGCAGTTGGTCCGGGTCGAAGCCGGCCTCCGGGTCCTGGAGCGAGTCGGGCACCTGGCCGCCGATGGTGGTCGACAGCTCGCCGATGAGTTCTTCCGGTAACGAGCGGATGCCGGACTGGCCTGCCAGCAGGCGCCGCCATACCTGTTCGACTCCACAACCCAGTGGCGTGATTGCGCCCATGCCGGTGACTACGATGCGTTTGCTCATGCGGATCCTGCTCCTTCAGCGTACGTGATTGGGGAACAACGAAACGTGGACGATACTATCATCATGAAAGTAACATCCGAATCCATAATTACCGAGGTGCAGTGCAGGAGCCAGCCATGCAACGAAAGAGTCTGATTGAAGCCGAGTGTCCGATCGCCCGAGGCCTGGAGCGGGTGGGGGAGTGGTGGAGCATCTTGATCATGCGCGATGCCTTGCATGGCTTGCGGCGCTTCGACGAGTTTGCCCGCAGCCTGGAGATCGCCCCGAACATGCTGACCCGGCGTCTCAATTCCCTGGTGGAGGATGGGTTGCTCGTGCGTGAGGCCTACAGCCAGCGCCCTCTGCGCTATCAATATGTGCCCACGGCCAAGGGCGAGGACTTTCGCGTGGTGCTCATGGCTTTCGTGGCCTGGGGAAATCGTCACTACGCTCCCGAAGGTGAGAGCGTGCAACTTGTCGAGCGGGAGACCGGGCTTGCGGTACAGCCTGTGATGGCGGAGGTCGCCAGCGGCCGGTTGGTGGCATTGCAGGCGTGCACGGTGCAAGCCGGGCCCGCGGCCAGTGCCAGCATGCGCCAGCGCCTGGGGGCTACGGCTGACTGAGCCCTGGCGCCTGGTTCGATGCCGCGGGTGCGGCGGGTTGCTGTGCGACGGCCAGGTTCTGGGGTAGCCAGCAGATTCTGGCTGGTGGCTGCCAGGGCGTTATCGCCCGCAGGCTGGCCGGCGTCTCAGCGTGCTCGCTGCCCGCGCCGCCAGGAAGGGTGAAAGTGCCGCCAGTGGGCGTCCTGGGCTGCAGCCAGCAGCTCACGGTCGCCGCGGGTATCGCCCCAGGCCCGGAGCCGATACTGGTTCAGCGGACCGTAGACGCTTTCCAGGCGCAGGACCTTGTTCTGGCAACGGCAATTGTTGCCGGTGATACGCCCGCTCAGTATGCCGTCGACCACCTCCAGTTCGGTGCCGATCAAGCTGATCCCCAGGCGTGTGGCGAAAGGTTGCAGGACCAGGGCTGGGGAGGCAGAGCACAGGGTTACCAGGGCGCCTGAGCGCAGCTCCTGGGCCACCGCCTGCAGGCCCGCCGGGCGCATCAGTCGGCTCCAGGCCTGCTGGCAGAAAGCTTCTGCCCGCTGCTGGAGCCAGGCGGCCTCGACGCCTGTGAGGAAGGTGCTGATCAGTTGCGCCTTGAGCTGGTCGCGATCGACCCGGCGCACCAGGAACCTCAGGCTGGGCAGGGCCAGGCCGAGTATCCGCCGGTTGAACTGGCGGTGGCCGAAGGCAAACCTGAGAAAGGGTACGAAGCTGTCATGGCGGGTCAGGGTGCCGTCGAAATCGAACACCGAGAGCACCTGGCTGGCATCGGGGTTGATCCCGATGGCGTCCGGGGCAAGCGCCTGGGCTACGGATTGTGGGGCCTGGGATGGCAAGCCCGTGGGGGCGAGGGGGCCGGTTGGCGGGTGGGGCGGCATGGGTGTTCTCATTGATGGCGGCCGTGGATACGCGGCCGGTTTTGCCTGGGATCGCTGCAGTCTACGCGTTCCGAGTGGAGGCTTCTGCTACAGGTCTACAGACGCAGCATGGGAAGGGGGTTCCAGGGACGGGTCAACAGCCGTCTGGCGGACAATTGAACCAGGCGCAGATGAAAGCCGGCATCGGGAAATGCGGCAAACACTCGACGCCGATCCTGGCGCGATAGACCGAAGCTCAGCATGCCCAGGGAGACATCAATCCAGTCGGCGCGGCGGAAGCCTTCCACCAGGCTACCCGGCTGCGCGGCAGTAGGGGTGATCTTGTGGTGCAGTTCAATCATTGGCAGCACCTCGGCTGCCCATTCCGGCCTGCCGATTTCCTCCAGATAGGCTTCGGCCAGGTGTAACGAGGGTGGCAGGTAGTCGAAGGTCCCGGCGGTCCAGATCCCCAGATCATGAAAGGCTCCGGCAATGGAGAGTTTCTGCAACTGCAGGGCATCAGTGCCTGTAAGCAGGTGGCAGAAGTTGATGACCCGGTACACATGGTTGCGATAGCCGGTGAAATCCTTGCCCAGCTCGCCGCGATAGCGTTGCAGCAGTTCGTCCAGCAGTTCCAGTTGGGTCAATAGCATTGCAGCGTCCTTGCGGTACCCCTTCGGGGCGTGTTTTCAAGAGTCGGTTCACAATTAACGGGAAGCGCCGGATGCCGGCGTGCGTTGCCTGGCGCGGGCTCTTTCGACCATGGCCACGATGGTGTCGCAGAGCTCTTCCTGGGCTTGGCCGAAGCTGATCTCTCCCAGTGTGGCGGCATGGGACAGCGCTTTAGCGGCGCCGAGCATGGCCCGCAGGCCCGCGGTGCCTATCACGGCGCCGTTCGCGAAGGGCTCAAGGGCACCTCGACAGGTTTCCAGGAAGGTGGCCTCGTATTCACGCTTGGTCTGTTCCAGCTCCGGCGAGCTGGCCAGGGCGGCGATCACCCCAGGGATTTCACGGCCCTGGCGTTGCACACAATCCATATAGGACGCGGCAATCACATCGGCGCGAGCCGCCAGCGTGGGGCTGGCGGTCTCCAGCGCCTGCTCCATGAGTGCGGTCTGACGCTGATCGTAGTCCTGGTAGAGGGCCGCCAGGAGTACCGCCCGAGTGTCGAAATGATCGTAGACCACGGGTTTGGTGACACCGGCCTGTTCTGCCAGGTGCCCCAGTGTCAGGGCCTCGGTGCCTTGTTCGCGAACTATCTGCCAGGCCACGCCCATCAACTGCTGCAGGCGCTGTTCCCGTGTCAGGCGACGGCGCGGTGAGGCATCGGTGTTCTGGCGGCTTGACATGCTTATATACCAAAGGTAGGTTATTGGTTGTAACTTACTAAAAGTATATAAATCCTCTGCAATCAGCGCAATGCGCTTGTGGGAGTAGTCGCCATGCACGCACTTCTTGTCTTTGCCCATCACGACCCCAGGTCCCTGACCCACAGCCTTGCCCGGCAGATTGCCGAAGGCCTGGCCGAGTCTGCGGAGCACTCCTTCGAGCTTGCCGATCTCTGGAGCGAAGGCTTCGAGCCGCGCTTCGGCGCCGCAGATATTGCGGTACACAGAACCCAGGTCACCCCTCCTGTGGACGTTCTCGCCGAGCAGGCCCGGATCGATCGCGCTGATGCTCTGGTTCTGGTCTATCCGGTCTACTGGTGGTCCATGCCAGCGCTGCTCAAGGGGTGGATCGACCGGGTGTTCAGCAATGGCTGGGCGTTTGATTTCCAGGCCGATGCCAGGTTGGTGAAAAAGCTGGGGCGCCTTCGGGTGCATCTGGTGGGGGTGGCTGGGGCTGATGCCGGTACCTATGAGCGTCACCGTTACCTCGAAGCGATGCAGGCTCAGATTGATCACGGGATCTTCGATTACTGCGGGGCCAGTGTGCTGACGTCGCAGTTGCTGTACGAGTCGGAGTCCGGCGCCCAAGCCGCCAATCTGCAAAGGGCCCGGGCTATCGGGCAGGCCTTGTTCAGTGCCCACAGGCTCGCCGAGCTGGCGTAAGGCTTTGCCAGGCATATCCAGAGGGGCAGGGCGGGAAGGGGGGCGGGCGGTGGTCGCGGTCGAAGGGCGGGCTGGTTCTAGCCCCAGCAGCACCAGGCGAAGGTCGTCAGGCAGAGCAGCAAGGGCAGGGCATCAAGAAATTCATTCATACCGGCACATTCCATTCGGACGGGTGCCGGCAATTTAAGGTGGCTGCTGTTATCTGTCTGTTGCGATTCTGTGAATTTTCAACGCTATTTTGTTGAATGCTTCACAAAGCATTGCAGGTGCGTGGCTGGCACCTTTTTTTCGCGGCTCCAACACTGATGGAGGCCTTCCAGAAACCTGTCCTGAAATCCAAAGACTCAAAAAAAGTGTGGATATTTAATGACTTAGGTGATTTTATTTGTGGTTTTTTTCTCAAAATATGTTGTTACAGAATGTACGATTCCGTTACTATAGCCCTGCGTTCACCTACCACGGTTTATGCATTTTTAGCCCCAAGTGTCCATCAGCTACTTGGGCTTTTTTTTGCCTGGAATTTGTCACGGGCCGCTTTTTCCCATGGGCTGGATGCACAGGATTCACGATCGGGCACCTGGCTCACCCGACCGTGACTGCCGATACGCCTAGTGCCGGACGATGTGCAGCCCTTCCTCCTCCTGAGGCGGCACGAAGTAGCGGCTAATCCGTTCGAACTGCTCGTCGCTGGCGGCAAACGGGTGATCGCCCAGACGATTGCGCTCGCGCAGCCTTGCCTTGCACTGGGCTTCATCCACATCCAGTACATGCAATTGATGAGAGGTGCCGGCCTGGTCCGCCAGCGCTCGCAGCCAGGTTCGCTGGGCGACGGTATTGGCGGGAAAGTCCAGGACGACACAGGTTCCAGCGCGCAACATGGCGATCACCAGCGGTTCCAGCACACTTGCCAGGCGCTGGGCGTGGAGCATGTAGTCGGCAATCGAATGAATCTGCTCCGGATACAGGCCTGCCAGCCACTGGTCTTCAGAGATCAGGACGCTGCCGTGCGCCTCTGCCAGCTGCCTGGCCAGGGTGGACTTGCCCGAGGCGATCTTGCCGCACAGTAAATGCAGTACGGCGGGTGATGAGTGCTTCATGGTTTTCTCCTGGGGTAGTTGCCTCAGAAGAGTGGTGGTCAACCCCGCCTCCGAGGCGGGTTTTTGACAGCCTGGACGGCCGCTAGCCCACCTTGCTGATGAAGGGGGTAATAATCGCTGCGAGGCCAGGCCGGGGGATCGGGTTCATGTTGTGGAAACTACAGAGTCGCCACGAAAAAAAACAGCCCGGCCATGCACAAGCCTTCATCATTTCGAAGCGCTGAGGCATTGCGCAGGCATTCGATAACTGCGGGGTAGTTAACATTTCTCTGTGTTTTTTCTGATACACAAAAGCGTATACAGGCCTATCCTGAACGGGCGAACTTCACCTCCCCCATACAGGCGAGAAGCCATGCTCTCTACCAGCGAGCTTTGCCACATATTGGAGTCCGGCTTTCTCCCGCTGTCCTGCGCCTGCGCCCTGAACCCCAACGGCTCCCTGACCATCAAGATCTACGATGCAGAGTCGGGCCGGGTGGACTTGCTGCTCACCGGTGTCTCCACTGCCGAACTCACCAGCGTGCGCGACATTTCCAATCTGATTGGCGAGCTGCGTACCGAATTGCGGGCAGGGCGCCGAGCCTTTGCCGGGGCCTTCACCCACTACGCCGGCTGAGGGGGCGGGGAGGCGCGTATTGCTGACAGTTGAACATGTCATTGCGAGGGCATAGCGTTACAGCGTTCGCCCAGTATCTATGACTCTTTACCGGTTCATGGATGGCGAGGTCATCTGTACTGGGCGAACTCCACAGGCGCTTGATGTACGTCTTTCTGGTTATAGCTGTTAACCTCCCTCGCCATTTTCACCCAAGGGTGCGCAACTCGGGCGGTGCTCGAGGCTTTCTGCACCTGGCTTGGTCTTTACCCATTCAAGGAAGGTCTTCATGAACATCGGCAATACGCCTCCCGCCAACTACAGCTACGCCCAACTCTCGAAAGTACTGGAACACAACCGCTCGGTTGCTCAAGTCAAAGGTCCCGAGGCGCCTGTGGAGCAGGAGTTCGCGGCGCATCTGGAGGCCGAGCAGGCGGTCGCCAAGGACGACGCGCTCAAGCTCTCCTTGAGTTTTTCCGCGCAAGCTTGAGGGCTGCCCGGGGAGGAAGCTCTTGCTGGACATTGCTGGCAGGAGCTTCGTCCGAGGCTGTCATTTCAGGATAAGTCTTTAAAAATCAGTTGGTTGGCTTATGGCGCCATGTTAGTCTTGCCGCCGCTGAGGGAATTGGCGAGAGGCCGTGCGGCCCCTGGTTGAACCTCGGGATGACGCTGTAGATCTCTGATTTACCGTGTTTTTTTACCCTCGACAGCGAGTCGGGAACCGGGCTTTTTTGCCGGCTTCGACCTTGCTTCACAAGGACTGGATGTATATATTCCACTCCCTGCTTCAAGCACTGGACGGCCTGATGCCGATTGAATGTTCCAGTGCCGCGTTATCGCGCTACCGCCCGAATGGCGAAACTGGTAGACGCATGGGACTTAAAATCCCCCGCTCGTAAGGGCGTGCCGGTTCGATTCCGGCTTCGGGCACCATCTAAAATCAAGGGTTTACGGGCTATA
>Ga0157371_10000200_pt1 | contig 87804 bp, 80 predicted proteins | sample C45metaG_FD_113462 | JGI IMG/M metagenome (GOLD analysis project Ga0157371, IMG submission 113462) | Corn rhizosphere microbial communities from Kellogg Biological Station, Michigan, USA - C4-5 metaG | ecosystem: Host-associated > Plants > Roots > Rhizosphere > Soil | place: USA: Michigan...
CGAGAACCACATCCATGGTGCCGGCCGGCGCATCGACGGCGGTCAGGTTGACGAGCGCCTGGCGCAGCGCTTCGTCCGCACCGCGCTGCCAGTTCTCCGTGGTAATGAAATCGCCAAAGCCGACGCGGCCGCCAATGCCGTAGGAGCCGCTTTCCTGCCTGTCGCCTTCACCTGCGACCACGGAAATATTGATACGGGTCATGGGCCTGACATCGCTGACGCGATGGCCATCGGCGCGCAGAATATCCACCACCTGCCAGCTTGCGGAAATCGTCGCCGTCACCTGTCGGACATTCGCGTCTTTGTCGCGCAAATAGGCATCGATATCGGTGAGAAGCTTCACCTTCTCCTCGAAGCTCGGGCTGCCGATCGGGTTTTCGTCGCCGTAGAGCTTTTTGTTAGTGCGTTGTGGGGCTGCGGCATAGGAACCGGAATAACCTCTGGTCACGGCGCCGACAGCATCCGACGCCCGCTTCAGCGCAGCCTGCGACAGCTCGCCCGCATGGGCGTAGCCAACGGTCTCGCCGGCAACGGCGCGCAGGCCAAAACCCTGGTCGGTATTGAAGGAGCCGCCCTTCAGGCGGCCGTTATCGAAGGTCAGCGATTCGGCCTGCGCATGTTCGATGAACAACTCGCCATCGTCTGCGCCGGTGAGCGCTTCCGCGACCAGCTTGCGCAACTGCGTCTCGTCGCAATCGAAGAGATTTACAAGGTCGTTGGTCATTGAAGGCTCCAGTCTTTATCGTTCCTTCGATTTAGGCACTGGAGCCGACAGACGCAAGGCTGTCTCTTTACACGAGGCTTCAGGGAAGCGCGTCGTAGCCTTCGGCAAAGCCGGTGAGCTCGATCGGAATACCGACCCGATCCTGATCGACGGATTCACGCAGCGCGAAAACCGCGTTCTTGCCGGCGCGCAGAACCTTCAGCAGCTCGTCGTCAATATCGACCTCGACATAGCAGCCTTCGGAGAAGCAGCGGGTGAAATAGGCGCGGCCAATATTGTTGTTGTCGATATAAAGCTCCATGCCGTCCTTCAGAAGCACGCCAAGCGGTGCGAGGATACGCAGGATGCGCGACTTGCGGTCCGCGGTTTTCAGGACCACCACCGAAAGCCCCACTTCCGGGCGGTCGTCGGCAATCACGTTCTGCATCAGGGCGCATTGATCTTCGGATGCGCCTGCCGGCTTGTCGCAGATCACCGACCATGCTCCATGCGTCGACTTCGGCGTTCCGGGCGGCTGCTGTTGCGCCAGCGCCGCTGCGGCGGGAGCGATGATGGCAAGACCGGCGGCGGCAAGAAAAGTGCGCGCGAGCGGGGAAAGACGCATGGATACCTCTGGGATTCGAATCAGTGCGGCTATTTTGACGCCATAATCCGGAAAAAAAAGCCTTGGTACCTCAATTCCAGCCGAGTTGGGCGGAAATAGGACCTGTTGCCACGTGCAGGCGCCTGATTTGACCGTGCGGCAGCCGGTACCTGGTGGCTCAAGCCTGCTGCAAAAGCGCTGCCAGCATGGGCTGCGCCGGATTTTGACCATTGCCAAGCGCACCTGAAATATCTTGCGGGATACGGGACATGGGAAACTCGGCTGCGACGAACAATGGTGAAATTGGCTGACATCCGTGTCCTTACGCATATTGCGGCAGAGGACAAACTGTGGTTTGAAGTTAGTACCATAAGCATGGATTCTGCGTCTGTAATTGATCAAGATCAGACGCGTGAGGGAGAGGGTACCGTGACGAATAGGATTTACGCAGCATTGGCGGGGATGACCTGTCTGCTCACGGCTGTCGGCGCCCACGCCGATCAGCCGGTGCATTGGCAAATGGGCATGCAGGAGGCCGCCACGCCGATCATGCACGAAATACGCTGGTTTGAACAATATACGCTCTGGTTCATTGTTCCGGTTACGCTTTTCGTTCTTGCGCTGCTCATTATCGTCGCCTTGAAATTCCGTGCAGCGAAAAATCCGGTTCCGTCCAAGACCAGCCACAACACCGCGATCGAAGTGGTGTGGACACTTGCGCCGGTTCTCATTCTCCTGTTCCTCGCTTTCCCGTCGTTCAATCTTTTGAACGCGCAGCTGACGCAGCCGGAAAACCCTGATCTGACGCTGAAGGCGACTGCGACGCAATGGCTCTGGAACTACGAATACAAGGCTGCCGAGGGCGCCGAGCCGCTCGCCTTCGACAGCTATCTGCTGAAAGAGCAGGATCGTGCAGCTGCAGGCAAGGAGGACAAGGCCCGCTACCCGCGTCTTCTCGCGGTAGACAATGAAATGGTCGTTCCGGTCGGCAAGACCGTTCGCCTTCTGGTGACGGCGGCGCCTACGGATGTCATCCACGCCTTCGCCATGCCCGCTTTCGGTGTTAAGATCGACGCCGTTCCGGGCCGCCTCAACGAAACTTGGTTCAAGCCGGAGAAGGAAGGCCTTTATTACGGCCAGTGTTCCGAGCTTTGCGGCAAGGACCACGCCTTCATGCCGATCGCCATTCGGGTGGTTTCCGAACAGCAGTACAATGCCTGGCACGCCGCCGCCGCTTCAGATCTGAACGGCGCGAACCGGGCACTGATGGCCTCCGTCGATGGCGCTCCGCGCACGGTCGACGTTGCCGCCAACGAAACCAACTGAGACCTGGAGTGACGACAATGGCTGGACCTTCCGCACACGACGATCATCACTCGCATGGTCAATCCGCTCATGATGGGCACGCGCATGATGATCATTCGCATGATCATTCCCACAAGCCGGGCTTTTTCGCCCGCTGGTTCCTGTCGACCAACCATAAGGACATCGGCACGCTCTACCTGATCTTCGCCATCATGGCGGGCATCATCGGTGGCGGGCTTTCGGTTGTCATGCGTATGGAGCTGCAGGAGCCGGGCATCCAGATCTTCCACGGTCTGGCCTCCATGGTCTACGGCTTCGAGGGTGACGCTGCCATCGACGGCGGCAAGCACATGTTCAACGTGTTCACGACAGCGCACGCGCTCATCATGATCTTCTTCATGGTCATGCCGGCGCTGATCGGCGGCTTCGCCAACTGGATGATCCCGATCATGATCGGCGCTCCTGACATGGCTTTCCCGCGCCTCAACAATATTTCCTTCTGGCTGATCGTTCCGGCGTTCATTCTGCTGCTCCTGTCGCTTTTCGTCGAAGGTCCGGCGGGCGGTTACGGCGTGGGTGGCGGCTGGACCATGTATCCGCCGCTTTCGACCAACGGCATGCCGGGACCGGCAGTGGATCTTGCGATCTTCTCGCTGCACGTTGCCGGCGCGTCCTCGATCCTTGGCGCCATCAACTTCATCACCACCATCCTCAACATGCGCGCTCCGGGCATGACGCTGCACAAGATGCCGCTTTTTGCCTGGTCGGTTCTGGTCACCGCATTCCTGCTGCTGCTTTCCCTGCCGGTTCTGGCTGGTGGCATCACCATGCTTCTGACCGACCGTAACTTCGGCACGGCATTCTTCTCGCCGGAAGGCGGCGGTGATCCGATCCTCTACCAGCACCTGTTCTGGTTCTTCGGCCACCCGGAAGTGTACATCCTGATCCTGCCCGGCTTCGGCATCATCAGCCACATCGTGTCCACCTTCTCCAAGAAGCCGGTCTTCGGCTATCTCGGCATGGCATACGCCATGGTCGCCATCGGCGCTGTCGGCTTCATCGTGTGGGCGCACCACATGTACACGGTCGGCCTTTCGCTGGAAGCGCAGCGTTATTTCGTCTTCGCAACCATGGTCATCGCGGTGCCGACGGGTATCAAGATCTTCTCGTGGATCGCGACGATGTGGGGCGGTTCGCTGACCTTCTCGACCCCGATGGTCTGGGCAATCGGCTTCATCTTCCTGTTCACGGTCGGCGGTGTTACCGGCGTCCAGCTCGCCAATGCCGGTCTCGACCGTTCGCTGCACGACACCTACTACGTCGTGGCGCACTTCCATTACGTTCTATCGCTCGGCGCGGTCTTCGCGATCTTCGCCGGCTGGTATTACTGGTTCCCGAAGATCACCGGCTACATGTACAACGAGTTCATCGGCAAGCTGCACTTCTGGGTGATGTTCGTTGGCGTGAACCTGATCTTCTTCCCGCAGCACTTCCTCGGCCTTGCCGGCATGCCGCGTCGTTACATCGATTATCCCGATGCCTATGCCGGCTGGAACCTGGTGTCTTCCTATGGTTCCTATATCTCGGCCGTTGCCGTGTTGATCTTCCTCTTCGGTGTTTGGGAAGCCTTCGCCAAGAAGCGGATCGCTGGCAACAATCCCTGGGGTGAAGGTGCGACGACGCTCGAATGGCAGCTGTCCTCTCCGCCGCCATACCACCAGTGGGAACAGCTTCCGCGCATTCGCTGAATGCCGGACCGGAGTGCGCGGGCAGGGCTTGCGAACTCCGGAAGCTGAAAAGAGGGGATGGTGTGGGCTTATCCGCGCCGTTTCCCTTGAGGCGGACGGAGTCTGCTGCTGCGTGAGGCATTTTGTCCAAGCGAAGCTTTTCGTGCGACATGATAAAAGCCAAGTACTGCCACTATGAATGGGCAGACGCAGCAGGGCGACGGAACGGGCGTGGCGATATGCCAGGCGCATGGCATCGGGTCTTTTACCCCGGTGCTGCCCGTGCCGGAACGTTCGGACCAATGAATTGACGCACCGTGCACGCCGAAAACGACACTCTGTTTTCGGGCTGGTGCAAGGGATGCCGCGGCAAGCGGCATCTGAAGAAAAACAGGATACGAAATGACCGTCATCGACAATCGCGAAATGCTTGGCCTGGAAAGCTCCGAACTTTCGGAAGCCGGCGCGCGCGATTATTTCGAGTTGCTGAAACCGCGCGTCATGTCGCTCGTCGTCTTCACGGCGTTTGCGGGCCTCGTGCTGGCGCCGGGCCACATCAACCCGGTCCTCGGCCTCATCGCCATTCTCTGTATTGCTGTCGGTGCCGGCGCATCCGGCGCGCTCAACATGTGGTACGATGCAGATATCGACGCCGTGATGAGCCGCACCGCCAAGCGGCCGATCCCGTCCGGCCGCGTAGCACCTGGCGAGGCGCTGGCCTTCGGGCTGACGCTCTCGGCCTTTTCGGTGGTCATCCTCGGGCTTGCGGTCAACTGGTTCTCCGCCGGACTGCTCGCCTTCACCATTTTCTTCTACGCCGTCGTTTATACGATGTGGCTGAAACGCTCGACACCGCAGAACATCGTCATTGGTGGTGCTGCCGGCGCTTTCCCGCCCATGCTTGGCTGGGCCTGCGTCACCGGCGGCGTTTCGCTTGATAGCGTCATCCTCTTCCTCATCATCTTCTTGTGGACACCAGCCCATTTCTGGGCGCTGGCGCTGTTCAAGATGCGCGACTACGGCTCCGTCGGCATTCCGATGATGCCGAACGTGGCGGGCGAGCGCTCCACCAAGAACCAGATGATCGTTTACGCCGTGCTGACGGCTGCAGTTGCGGTCGCGCCGTATTTCACCGGTCTGGCGAGCCTCGGTTATGGCATTTTCGCCGCCGTGCTGAGTGTGATCTTCGTTTACTGTTCGCTCGATGTCCGGCGCATGCCTGACGGTGACGAAAAAATGCTGCCCGCCAAAAAGATGTTCGCCTATTCGGTGCTTTACCTCTTCGCCATCTTCTCCGGCCTTTTGGCCGATCATTTCGCTCCGGCCCTGAAAGCCGTGATTTCGGGAGTTTTTTGATGGAAACCGTGGAACTGAGCGCGGCGCAGAAAAAATCGAGGCGCGGGCGCAACGTCGCGCTCGGCGTCTTGCTCGCCGGTCTGGTGGTGCTGTTTTACGTCATCACCATCATCAAGATCGGCTCGCATTGACGGCCTGACAGTGAGGGCATGATCGGAGGAGAGGAGGGGGACATGGCGAATACTGGGGCAAATATCGGGGCAGACAAGGCAACGGCCGGCACGCAGCGGGTGAGCAATCGCTCCATCCTCGTGCTCTGTCTCGTGTTTTTCTGCGCTATGATCGGCATGGCCTATGCCGCCGTTCCGCTCTACAGCCTGTTCTGCCGCGTCACTGGCTATAACGGCACGACCCAGCGCGTCGAGCAATATTCCGACGTCATTCTCGACAAGACCATCAACGTCACCTTCGACGCCAATACGTCGAATGGCCTCAACTGGGATTTTCGCCCGGTCGACAAGCTGGTCACGCCGAAAATCGGCGAGACGGTGCAGATCAATTTCAAGGCGACGAACCGCTCAGCGGTGGCAACCACGGGCACGGCGGTCTTTAACGTCACGCCCATGGAAGCAGGCGCTTATTTCAACAAGGTGGAGTGTTTCTGCTTCACCGAAACGACGCTTCAGCCGGGCGAAACGCTCGAAATGCCGGTGGTGTTTTTCATCGATCCGGATATCGCCACGGCGCGCGAAACGAAGAGCATTCATACTTTGACGCTGTCCTATACGTTTTATCCGGCCAAAACCGAAAAACCGGTTGCGTCCTTGCCGGTAAAGACTGAATCTGGCGAAAGCAAATTGTGAGAGGAGACTCGGGCCTTCTGAGCAGGGCCGGGTCTGGGAAGAGATACCAGGGGATTGTCACACATGGCAGATACGCATCAGAAGAACCACGACTACCACATCATAGATCCAAGCCCCTGGCCGCTTCTGGCCTCGATCGGCGCCTTCATTCTGACCTTCGGCGGCGTCTGTTACATGCGTTACCTGTCGGCTGGCTCCTTCAAGCTGTTCGGCATGGAACTGGCCAATCCCTGGCTGTTTTACATCGGTCTCGTCATCGTGCTTTACACCATGTACGCATGGTGGGCAGACACGATCAAGGAAGCCAATGAGGGTAGCCACACCCGCGTCGTTTCGCTTCACCTGCGTTACGGCATGATCATGTTCATCGCCTCTGAGGTGATGTTCTTCGTCGCGTGGTTCTGGGCCTATTTCGATGCCAGCCTTTATCCGCACGAGGCCATTCAGGCGTCCCGCCTCGAATATACTGGCGGTCAGTGGCCGCCAAAGGGTATCGAGGTCATCGATCCCTGGCACCTGCCGCTCTACAACACCGTCATCCTGCTTTTGTCGGGCACCTGCGTCACCTGGGCGCACCATGCCCTGCTGCACAATGACCGCAAGGGGCTGATCACCGGTCTCGTCCTCACCGTTGCCCTCGGCGTCCTGTTCTCGACCGTGCAGGTTTACGAATACATGCACGCCCCGTTCGACTTCAAGAACTCGATCTATGGTGCGACCTTCTTCATGGCGACCGGCTTCCACGGTTTCCACGTTTTCGTCGGCACGGTTTTCCTGCTGGTCTGCCTGCTGCGCGCCATTGCCGGCGGTTTCACGCCGAAACAGCATTTCGGCTTCGAAGCGGCTGCCTGGTACTGGCACTTCGTTGACGTCGTCTGGCTGTTCCTGTTCTTCGCGATCTACATCTGGGGCGGCTGGGGCGCGCCGCTGGCGGAGTGATGCGGTTTGTTTTCTGACTCGGAGGGCGGCATCTGCCGCCCTTTGTGTTTAAACAGGCGGGCCGGACGGAGGTTTAACCGGCCCAAGGCGGGAGGCCATCATGTCTGAACCCGGAAACGGCGGCTTTGCGCCGGTGGACCCAATAAAAGTCGGGCTGAAGGGCTGCTGCCCGCGTTGCGGCAATGGCAGGCTGTTCGACGGCTTCCTGACCCCGAAACCCGCATGCAGTGCCTGCGGGCTGGATTACGGCTTTGCCGATGCGGGTGAAGGCCCGGCCGTCTTTGTCATGCTGATCGTCGGTTTCCTTGTCGTCGGGCTGGCGCTTTGGTTCGATCAGCGTTTTGCGCCGCCCGTCTGGGTGCACGTCATGCTCTGGTTGCCTTTTGCGGTGATCGTCTCCCTCGTGCTGCTGCGCAAGATGAAGGGCATCATGATTGCGCTGCAATACCGCAACAATGCAAGCGAAGGCAGGCTTGATCGTGAATGAGGTTTCCCACATGAAGGCGGCGGAAAGACGCATCTGGTTTGCCGCGCCGCTCGTCCTTTTGGCACTTGCCATCCTTCTCGGGCTAGGCACATGGCAGGTGAAGCGGCTTTACTGGAAAGAAGCGCTGATTGCCGATATCGAGGCGCGGCGCAACGCAAGTCCGGCCACGCTCTCGCAGATCGAGGTCATCGCCAAAAGCGGCGGCGAAATTGAATATCGCAGGGTCAACGTTTCCGGCGTTTTCGATCATGCCCGCGAGCGGCATTTCTTCGCCACCCACCAGGGCAGAACCGGCTATTACATCTATACTCCGCTGTCGCTTGCCGATGGCCGCATCCTCTTCGTCAATCGCGGCTTCGTGCCGTTTGAGATGAAGGAGGCAACGAAGCGGCCTGAAGGGCAGATCGCTGGCGAGGTGGAGATCAAGGGGCTGGCGCGCGCGCCGCTCGTTGCAAAACCGTCTTCCCTGCTGCCGGATAACGATATCGCCAAGAACATCTTCTACTGGAAGGATCTGGCGGCCATGGCGTCGAGCACCGATATCCCGCCCAACAGGCTGGTCAACCTGTTCGTGGATGCCGACGATGCGCCGAACCCCGGCGGCTGGCCACAGGGCGGCGTGACGCTGATAGATTTGCCCAACAATCACCTGCAATATGCGATAACGTGGTATGGTCTGGCGGCGGCCCTTGTCATCGTCGCCGGTTTTGCCTATTTCCGGAACGGTAAGGCGCAAGGTGAATAACGCGCGCCCTGTCCGGTAAGGCTGGCTACCGGGCAAGGGCAAGGAGCACGCCAAGGAGCACGAATGAACATCGCCGTTTCCAAACCCCCTTTGACGATAAGGCTGTGCGGACCGCGCGGCTTTTGCGCGGGCGTGGACCGGGCGATCCAGATCGTCGTGCTGGCGCTGAAAGCCTATGGCGCGCCGGTCTATGTCCGCCACGAAATCGTCCATAACCGATATGTGGTCGAGGGGCTGGAAGCCAAGGGCGCGATTTTCGTCGAGGAACTGCACGAAATCCCCACCGAGCATCGCGAGCAGCCGGTGGTCTTTTCCGCCCATGGCGTGCCGAAATCCGTGCCGGAGGATGCGCAGGCGCGCAACCTGTTTTATCTCGATGCCACATGCCCGCTCGTCTCCAAGGTCCATAAGCAGGCCATGCGCCACCAGCGCCTCGGCCGTCATGTCGTGTTGATCGGCCATGCCGGTCACCCTGAGGTCATCGGCACCATGGGCCAGCTGCCCGAAGGTACCGTTTCGCTGGTCGAGACGGTGGAGGATGCCGGCACCTATGAACCGGTGGACCGAGAAAACCTCGGTTTCGTTACCCAGACAACGCTGTCCGTCGATGATACCGCAGGCGTTATTGCCCGGTTGCAGGAGCGTTTCCCGGCCATTCAGGCGCCCGCCGCCGATAGCATTTGTTACGCCACCACCAACCGTCAGGATGCGGTGAAGCAGGCGGCCCCCGGCTGCGATCTCTTCATCGTGGTCGGCGCTCCCAATTCGTCAAACTCGAAGCGGCTGGTGGAAGTGGCGCTGCGCGCTGGCGCCAAACATTCGGTTCTGGTGCAGCGTGCGGCGGAAATCGACTGGGATGCGATCGGCGATATCCGCACCGTCGGTCTTTCGGCGGGCGCTTCCGCGCCGGAGGTCATAGTTGATGAGATCATCGAAGCCTTCAAGGCGCGTTTCGATACGACGCTCGATCTGGCCGTCACGGTGGAGGAAACGGAACATTTCCTCGTCAACCGCGAACTGCGCAGCATCGAGCTGACGACGGACGACATGGCTTTCGTGAACGGCAATGCCAGCAATGCCCTGCCACCGAAAGCCGCCACTGGCGCCTAGACCGGGATGGCGAGATATGTGAGTGGTTCCCACCGCGCATATGTCATCCCCTCTTCAGATTTTCACTCCATCCTTCATCAAGAGATTTGAAATTGGCAGTTTATACGGACATCACCGAAGATGATCTGAGGAATTTCCTCATACAATACGACGTTGGCAGCCTCACATCCTATAAGGGCATTGCCGAAGGCGTTGAAAACTCCAATTTCCTGCTGCATACGACGAAGGATCCACTGATCCTGACGCTTTACGAAAAGCGTGTGGAAAAATCCGATCTGCCGTTCTTCCTCGGTCTCATGCAGCATCTGGCCGCCAAGGGTCTGTCCTGCCCCTTGCCGCTGCCGCGCAAGGACGGGGAACTGCTGGGCGAATTGTCCGGTCGCCCAGCGGCGCTGATCTCCTTCCTTGAAGGCATGTGGCTGCGAAAACCGGAAGCGAAACATTGCCGGGAAGTCGGCAAGGCGCTGGCCGCCATGCATCTGGCCGGTGAGGGGTTCGAGATCAAGCGCCCCAATGCACTCTCCGTCGATGGCTGGAAGGTGCTATGGGACAAGTCTGAAGACCGCGCCGACGAGGTGGAGAAGGGCTTGAAGCAAGAGATCCGCCCGGAAATCGATTATCTCGCCGCCCATTGGCCGAAGGATTTGCCCGCGGGCGTCATCCATGCGGACCTGTTTCAGGACAACGTTTTTTTCCTCGGTGACGAGCTTTCCGGCCTCATCGATTTTTACTTCGCTTGCAACGACCTGCTCGCCTATGACGTGTCGATCTGCCTCAATGCCTGGTGCTTCGAGAAGGATGGTGCGTACAACGTCACCAAGGGCAAGGCGCTGCTGGAAGGTTACCAGTCAGTGCGCCCGTTGAGCGAGGCGGAACTGGATGCCTTGCCGCTTCTGGCACGCGGCTCGGCGCTGCGCTTCTTCCTGACCCGCCTCTATGACTGGCTGACGACGCCGGCGGGCGCGCTGGTGGTGAAGAAAGACCCGCTGGAATATCTGCGCAAGCTGCGGTTCCACCGCTCCATCAGTCATGTCGCCGAATACGGGCTGGTTGGCGAATGAAACATGTCGATATCTTTACCGATGGCGCCTGCTCCGGCAATCCCGGTCCGGGCGGCTGGGGTGCCGTGCTGCGATATGGCGAGACCGAAAAGGAATTGTCCGGCGGCGAGGCCGATACCACCAACAACCGCATGGAACTGCTGGCGGCCATCTCGGCGCTCAACGCGCTGAAAAGTCCCTGCGAAGTCGATCTCTATACCGACAGCGCCTATGTCAAGGATGGCATCACCAAGTGGATTTTCGGCTGGAAAAAGAAGGGCTGGAAAACCGCCGATAACAAGCCGGTCAAGAATGTGGAGCTGTGGCAGGCGCTGGAGGCGGCGCAGGAGCGCCATAAAGTGACGCTGCACTGGGTCAAGGGCCATGCAGGCCACCCGGAAAACGAGCGCGCCGACGAATTGGCACGCAAGGGCATGGAGCCTTTCAAACGCCGGTAACGGAAGTCTGATTTCTTCCATGCGGCCCTTATCCGGGCCAACCGTGATAAGGGATTGTGAAAACTGAAACCCGATCTATCTTGTCGTCAAACAGTTGGACGATGTTCCAGCGGAGGAGAGACATTCAGATGATCCTGCATTGTGTATTTCTACGGTTCAAGGCTGCAACGGCATCCTCTGAAAAACACGCGGTGTTTGAAGCAATTGCGGCCCTCAAGAACGTGATACCCGGCATAATCGACGTGAAATACGGCCAGAACGTTTCGCCGGAAGGCCTGAATGGCGGTTTCGTCGATGGCTTCATCGTGACGCTGGACAGCCCGGAAGCCCGCGACGAATATCTGGCGCACCCGCAACACATGGAAGTCGGTCAACGTTTGGTCTCGCTGACCGATGGCGGTCTGGCCGGGCTTCTGGTGTTCGATATGAATGTGTGAAAAAGGGCGGTTTGACCGCCCTTTAATGGATACTGTACTTCATTCGCGACGACAGAGAGGTGGCTTAAAGCTGCTCGATCATCGCTGCAGCGGCCGAGACCGTCGCCTGGCCGGGATTTTCTTCCACGTTGAGCGATGTAACCACGCCGTCTTTCACCAGCATCGAATAGCGCTTGGAGCGCACGCCGAGGCCACCGCCGGAGAGGTCGGCATCGAGGCCGAGCGCCTTGGTGAAGGCGGCGTCCCAGTCGGCGAGGAAGTGAATTTTGCCCTGGCCGCCGGACGATTGTGCCCATGCGCCCATGACGTGCCAGTCGTTGACGGAAACGACGGCGATGTCATCCACGCCCTTTGCGAGAATGGCGTCGCGGTTTTCGAGGTAGCCCGGCAGGTGGTTCAGCGAGCAGGTGGGAGTGAAAGCGCCGGGTACGGCAAAAAGAACCACCGTCTTGCCGCCAAAAAGCGCATCGGTGGTGGTTTCCACCGGGCCATCGGCGGTCTTTTCCTTGAAGGTTGCGGAAGGCAGTTTTTCGCCGATCTTGATAGTCATGTCCATGCTCCTATGGCCGTTTGGTTCGCGCGACTATAGAGCAAGGAAAAGAAAACTGTCATACGGTTTTCGCGGGAAATTCCATGGCTGAGACAGCCGTTCGGGATATGCCGCCTGAACGGTCAGGGCTTTGGAAAATTGAGCATGGTCTCCATGGTCCGATCGCCGGATTTGACAAGAATGGGCCAGCTGTTGCCCTGCACCTGATAGGTTTTTGGCAAGCCCTTGATGTTCATGTAGAAGGAGAGCTTGCGCTTGTCTCGCACCAGGTTCTGCGGCTCATAATAGGCAAAACCGGAGGGGCCGGCGATGAATATCTCGGTCTCCTTCGGCGCGTTTTCCGGCAGCTGCAATTGCACGCCAAGCATGGTCTTGTCGGGCGTGATGTGGAAATCGACAACCTTGAAATCGTCGGACGCAGCCTCTGGCAGCGTCTCGCGCGCCTCTTCCAGCAATCGCCGCTCTTCGTGGTCGTCATCGCCCGCATTGCCGCGGCTGATCGAAAACGTCGCCTCAAAGGGAATGCAGATATTCTGGCAGACGCCGATGAAGGCGGTGAGGTCGATATTGCCTCCCGCTTTGGCGTCCACGGCTTTCAACTGAAAGGGAATGCTGACAGCGTGATCGTAGCCGATATCGGTGATATCGCCGTTCTCGATGAGTTTGGGAACGGGATAGGCCATCGATGTCAGGCTTACACCGCTTGCCGGATCAAGCGTGATCTTGGGCGGTATTCCAGCTTCGCCCGGTTCGCGCCAATAGGTTATCCAGCCGTCTTTCGGCTCGATCTGCAACACGCCGCGCACCACGCCGTCCGCATCCATGGCAAGGCTTGCCACACGCATCTGGCCGCCTTCACTTCTCGCCCAGTCGGTAATTTCGGCCTGCGCTACTTGCCCGCTACCGAGAAGGGCGGCGACGGCAACGGCGAGGCGAAGATGTGAAAATCGAAAGAATGTCCTGACGCTCATTCTTTCCGTCTAACCCAACATCGCCTGATGGACCAGTTACGAATTCGTGCGGTTCATCATTTTCGGTTGATTGATCGGGCGCGATGCCGCATCCTGTGCTTTGTCGAAGTGCGAACGCCGCTTTCCCGTTCAATGATGGAATTCGGCAAGCTGGAGGCGCCGGTGAGCTTTTCAACCCTGATGAACAAACGCGAACGTGGCTTTTTTGACAGCCAGTTCCTCATTGCGATGCCGGGGCTGGACAATGGCAATTTTGCCCGTTCGGTGGTCTATATCTGCGCCCATTCGGATGCCGGAGCCATGGGTTTCATCATCAACCGGCCGCAGCAGATCACCTTCACGGATATTCTGCTGCATCTGAAGCTGGTGGACAGCAACGACGCCATCATGCTGCCGAACCGCACCCGGGAATTTCCGATCCAATGCGGCGGCCCGGTCGAATCCGGCCGGGGTTTCGTGCTGCATTCCGATGATTATTTAAGTGAATCGAGCATTCCGGTCAGCGACGACATTTCCTTGACGGCGACGCTGGATATCGTGCGCGCCATTTCCAACGGTCGCGGCCCGCAAAAGGCTACCATGATGCTCGGTTATGCCGGCTGGGGTCCGGGTCAACTGGAAAACGAGATCGCCAATAATGGATGGCTGAATTGCCCGGCGGCGGAAGAGCTGATTTTCGACCGTGGACTGGACAACAAATACGAGCGGGCGCTTGCGCTTATGGGTGTGGATGCTCGCATGCTTTCTGCGGAAGCCGGCCACGCCTGATTTTTTCGTGATGCTCCTTTTGTCGACTGCTGGAACCAATCCCAATCCCTGACGTTAACAATCCCGAAAGCCGCACAGACAGTACGGCTCAACTAGGGAGCAGTAACATGGGTAGCACATCAGACAAGATCGCCGGTACAGCCAAGGAAGTTGCTGGCAAGGTCAAGAAAAACGTCGGCGAAGCAACCGGCAACAACGAGCTGCGCGCTAAGGGTGCCGCTCAGGAAACCGAAGGCAAGGTACAGAAGAACGTCGGCAAGGCCAAGGATGCGGTCAAGGGTGTCGTTGATCGTATGTAATGTCGCCTGACGGGCTCCCGTGTCTTTGATGCGGTGCTTTGGAGCGCATGTGTTATCGCACATGCGCTCTTGTCGTCTGGAGGCTTGAAGGGCGGGTTTGTTACGCCTTTCACCTTGGTCTCTTATATTCGCCTTCACCCAATTCATCCACCGCAAGGGTTTCATGAATGAAGCTTTTTTCCTGCGCTTCCTGTGGCCAGCCGGTCCACTTCGACAATCGTTTCTGCGTCTCTTGCGGCCATCGTCTGGCCTTCGTGCCGGAGTGCCTTTCCATGGAAGCGCTGGCGCCTGCGGGTGAGCCGAACTGGCAACTCGTGGCCCAGCCGGAAAGACAGGTGCGGTTCTGCGCCAATGAAGTGAACGACATCTGCAACTGGTCCGTGCCGGCGGAAAGCCAGAACGCCTTTTGTCCGGCCTGCAGCCATAACCGTCTCGTTCCAAATATCGCGACGGATGAGGGTATCGAACACTGGCGCGGCATCAGCCAGGCGCAGCGGCATTTGTTCTATTCGATATTGCGTCTCGGCCTGCCGCATCCCAACCGCGATGCCGATCCTGTCGGCGGGCTAGTCTTCGACTTTCTGGTCGACGAGGTCGCACCTGACGGTTCCGTCATTCCCGCCATGACCGGCCACGACGAGGGCCTGATCGCCATTCGCGCGGCAGAGGTGGATGATGCGACGCGCGAGCAGGTGCGCGCCAACATGAACGAGCCCTATCGCACCATGCTTGGCCATTTCCGCCATGAGGTCGGGCATTTCATCTGGAACAAGCTGGTTCGTGATGAGAACCGACTGGAGGCCTGCCGCGCGGTATTCGGCGATGAGCGCGAAGACTATGCCGCGGCGCTACAGCGCAACTACGAGCAGGGGCCGCGCCCCAACTGGCAGGAAACCTTCATAAGCGCCTATGCCTCCGTGCATCCCTGGGAGGATTTTGCCGAGTGTTTCGCGCATTATCTTCACATCGTCGATACGCTGGAAACCGCGCGCGCCTTTGGCGTGGCAATAGACCCCGATGGACATGAGGATATGGCGGCGGAGGTCACTTTCGATCCCTATAATGCCCGTAGCGCCGCACAACTGGTCAAGGCCTGGATTCCGCTCAGCGTCGCCATCAACTCGATCCAGCGCAGCATGGGGGAGGCGGACCTTTATCCCTTCGTGCTGGCCCCGCCTGTTGTGAGCAAGATGGAATTCATCCACGACCTGCTACACGGCAGGATCGACGCGATGCCTCAACAGCAGATGCAGCAGTTCTCGATGGCGCAGTGAATACGAGACACGAGAAGTCATAGTCAGGAAACGCGTCGTTTCCTTCTCCCGTCATTCCGGCTCAATGCCGGAATTACGGCGGTGGATGGAGTAGCCCTTTACCACCCCATACTCCAATTCCTCTTACGAAGCTCGCTTCGTCGGCTGGAACCGCTCCCGCAGAAGCTTCAGCGCCGCATCGCCGGAAACCGGTGTGCCGAACAGGAAGCTCTGGCCGAAATGGCAGTTCATGCGTGAGAGTTCCGCCGCATCCTCAGGCGTTTCAATGCCTTCCGCAACCACCTGCATATCGAGCGCGCGCGCCATGGCGATAACGGAGCGCAGCAGCACGTTGCGCTTGTCGCTGGTATTGGCCACCAGTGCCTTGTCGAGCTTGATCGTGTCGAAGGGGAAGCGGGTGAGATAGGCAAGTGACGAATAGCCGGTGCCGAAATCGTCCATGGCGAGGCTGATGCCCGTTTCCTTCAGCTTGGAAAGCACCAGCCGCGCCTGTTCCGGGTTCTCCATCACCACGGATTCCGTCAGCTCCAGCTTCAGCTGCTGCGGATTACAGCGCGTTCGCGTCAGCATGCCGCGCACGTCGTTATACAGTTCGTTATTCAGCAATTGCGCGCTGGAAATATTGACGGAGATGAAGATCGGCATCTTCTCGATGGAATGCTGCCAGTCCATCAGGTCGGTCGCTGCCCTTTCCAGCGCGAACATGCCGAGCGGTTCGATCAGACCGGAGGCTTCCGCGATGGGTATGAATTCGCTTGGCGGAATGTTGCCGCGCTTGGGGTGTTCCCACCGCATCAGCGCCTCGAAACCGGCCAGCGCGCCATCGTCAAGCTTGACGATGGGCTGATAGGCGAGCGACAGCTCCTTGCGCTCGATGGCGCGGCGAAGATCGCTTTCCATTTGCAGGCGGTCGGTGCCGGACGTGCGGAAAGCGGGACGGAACGGCTCGACGCGGTTTCCGCCAGCGCGCTTGGCGCGGTACATCGCCAGTTCCGCATCGCTCAAGAGACCTGCGGCACTTTCCTGCTGGTCTATCCATGAAACGAGGCCGATGGAGGCGGTGAGGATGATTTCGCGATTGGCGAAATTGATCGGCACCATGATTGCCTTGTTCACCGCATCGGCGAAATCGGCCACCCGCTGCGGATCGCGCTCCGAGGTCAGGATCAGGCCGAATTCATCGCCGCCGAGACGCGCCAGCGTATCCTGCGGTTTCAACAGGCGGCGGAGACGCCGTGTCAACGCGATGAGGATATTGTCGCCTGCAGCAATGCCAAGCGTATCGTTGACCAGCTTGTAACGGTCGATATCGATCGCCATCACCGTCGGGCGCACGCCGTCGCTTTCGGGGGAGAGGTTGAGGATCGATTGCAGGCGGTCGAGGAAGACCTGCCGGTTTGGTAGCCCGGTCAGATTGTCATTCATCGCATCCTGCAACAGCCGCTCCACCGAGTTCTTCTGCTCGGTGATGTCGGTGATGGTGCCGACGCAGCGGATGATTTCGCCGTTGGAGCCGAGAACCGGGCGGGCGCGGATTTGCAGCCAATGGAAATGTCCGTCTTCAGCGCGAATGCGGAATTCGTGATTGAGGCGGCCCTTGCGATGGTCGAGCAGCACGTCGAGCGTTGCCTTGAACCGGTCGCGATCGTCAGGATGCAGGCGCGGCAGCCAGTTGCGCGCAGCACCATGCATCGTGCCGGGCTCCAGCCCCAGACGGTTGGAAATATCAGGTGTGGTGACGATGCGGTCGCGCGTCACGTCCCAGTCCCACACGGTATCGCCGCTGCCCGTCAGTGCGAGAGATTGCCGTTCGAGATCGGAAAACAGGCCCTGCTGATAGGCGCTGCCGGCAAAGGCATGCTGGATGACTGTGAAGCCGATCAGAAGCACGATCAGCACCAGCCCGCCGCCAAGCGCCGGCTGAACGATGTCGTTGTCCAATTGTCCGGTCACCGTCAGCCAGCTGCCGAACAACCAGACGAGGATGAGCGCCCATGACGGAACGAGCAAAATCGCCCGGTCGTAACGGTTGAAGCCAAGATAGATGATGAGTGCGATGCCGGCCGTCGCCGTCAGCGCGAAGGAGACGCGCGCGATACCGGAGGCGACCGAAGGATCGTAAATCGCGACGCCGAACAGCAGCGCCAGCCCCACCACCCAGGCAAAGGTCGCATAACCCAGATGCGCGTGCCAGCGGTTTAGATTGAGATAGGTGAACAGGAAGACCACGAAGCTGGAGGCGAGAGCCACTTCGGCGCCCGCCCTCCATATTCGCTGATCGCTGGATGTGACGGTGATGAGTTTTTCAAGGAAGCCGAAATCGACGCAGATATAGGCGAGCACCGCCCAGGCGAGCGCGGCCGACGCCGGCAGAACCGAGGTTCCCTTGACGACGAACAGGATGGTCAGGAGCACGGCCAGCAGGCCGGCAATGCCGAGAACGATGCCGCGATAGAGCGTGAAGGCGTTGATCGTATCCTTGTAGGCTTCCGGTTCCCACAGATAGATCTGCGGCAATTGCGGTGTCGACAGCTCGGCGACGAAGGTGATGACGGAGCCGGGATTGAGCGTGATGCGGAAGACGTCGGCATCCGGGCTTGGCTGCCGGTCAAGCGCAAAGCCTTCGCTCGGCGTGATCGCGATGATGCGCTGCGAGCCGAGATCGGGCCAGAACAGCTTGGAATTCACCAGACGGAAATGCGGTGCGACGATAACGCGCTCCAGCTGCTCTTCCGAGACGTTGGCGAGCGCGAAGACGGCCCAGTCGCCCTGATGGTCGGTGGAGCTGGCGCGCACCTCGATACGGCGGCGGATGCCATCCGGACCGGGCGCGGTCGAGACCTGAAAGGCTTCACCCTGATTGGCATAGATATCGGTTGTCGCGGTGAGATCGAGCGCCGTATCGTCACGGGAAATCTTCACCGGCTCGAAGGCGTAGGAAAGAGACGAAAAAAGCAGGAAAAACAGGAAGAACGGCGCAGCCAGTGCAATTGCCGCCAGACGTTTCGACAGGCACGGCGCAGAGTGAGTGTAAGTCATGTATCGTACTTCGTTCCACTGGAGCTTTGCTTGTCGGCAAGAAGGGAAAACATCGTATGATCCCGCCATTGGCCGTTGATTTTCAGATATTCCCGCAAGAGGCCTTCCCGCTGGAACCCGGCATTTTCGAGAAGCCGGATGCTTTTGAAGTTTTCCGGAATACAGGCTGCCTCGATACGGTGCAACTGAAGTCCGTTGAAGATATAGGGTATTACCAATTTTAATGCGGCAGACATATGGCCTTGCGCGGCGTAGCGTTCGCCCACCCAATATCCTATCATGCAGCTTTGTGCCGCACCCCTCCTGATATAACCGATGGTGATGCCGCCAACGAGCAACGTCTCCTTCTCGAATAGCAGAAACGACACGGCGGTGCCGGAGGAAAACTCCTGGCCGTTGCGCACCACACGCGTGCGGAAGGAGCCTTCCGTCAGTTCGTCCGGGCGCCAGGTGGGTTCCCATGGCTGGAGAAACTGACGGCTTTCCGAGCGCAGAACGTGCCACTGCTTGAAATCGCCATAGCGCGGCAGTCTGAGAAGATGGTTGGCGCTGCGCAGTTCCGGGGTGTCGTTATGTCGGGAAAGAAAACGCAGCATTCACCATCCCTGTACGGAAAGAAACCGCAACCCTCAGCCGTTCGCCTTTATCCTTGCGGGCTGCTGCGCGGAAAGCGCGGCAGTAATGTCTGAAAGAGGCGGCAGCTGTTCGAGCGGGCCAATTGCAGACAATGTCGGAACTGTATCGAAAAACAGCCGTCCTGCAAGATCGGTCAGGCGTTCCCGCGTGATGTCGTTCAGGCGCTCCATCATCTCCTCATTGGGGATGGGGCGGCCGTAAAGCATCATCTGCCGTGCCATCTGGCCGGCACGGGCTGCCGGGCTTTCCTGACCCATCAGCAGTTGCGCGCGGATTTGTGCGCGGGCGCGGTCGATTTCTTCCTGATGAATGGTCTGGGAAGACTTGCGCAACTCGTCGACGATGACGGGCATCAGTTCCGGCAGGTCGTTGCCGCCGGTCGCCGCATGCACGCCAAAAATGCCGGTGTCGGAAAAACCCCAATGGAAGGCATAAACGGAATAACAAAGGCCGCGGGACTCTCGCACTTCCTGGAACAGGCGCGATGACATGCCGCCACCGAGAATATTGGCGAGAATTTGCGAACAGTAGAAATCGCGGGCGTGATAGGCCTTGCCCTCGAAGCCGAGAAGCACCTGCGCGTCCATGAGGTCACGGGTCTCGCGGATTTCCCCGCCGGTATAGATCGCCTTTTCGAGAACCGGCGTGGTGACCGGCAGCTGCGGCAGCGAGGCAAAGCGTTCTTCCACCTGCTTCACGAAGCTCTGGTGGTCGACAGCACCTGCTGCAACGACGAAGATGCGATCCGTCGTATAGTTGCGGGCGAGATAATGCCTGATCTGGGCGCTGGTGAAGGATTGCACGGTTTCCGGAGTGCCGAGGATCGGGCGGCCGATGGTCTGGTCGCGATAGGCGACGCCGGAAAAATTGTCGAAAATCACATCGTCAGGCGTATCGGTGGCGGCACCGATTTCCTGGAGGATGACGTTTTTCTCCCGCTCCAGCTCGTCTTCGTCGAACAGCGACTCCGTCAGGATGTCTGCAAGAATATCGACGGCGAGCGGAACGTGGTCTTTCAGGACGCGGGCGTAGTATGAAGTTGTTTCCGTCGATGTCGCGGCGTTGACTTCGCCGCCGACATTTTCGATCTCTTCGGCGATCTGCCGGGCGGTGCGGCGCGCCGTACCCTTGAAGGCCATATGCTCGAGAAGATGGGCGATGCCGTGCTCGGCAGTCGTCTCGTTGCGGGACCCGGATTTGATCCACACCCCAAGAGCAACGCTTTCGAGATGCGGCATTCTTTCCGTGACAACGGTCAACCCGGACGAAAGCCGGGTCACATTAACTCTCATATCAAGTCTTTCCGCGTCTCTATTTGCCGGCGCGTGCGTGGCTGCCGATGAAGGTTTCCACCGTCTTCAGCTCTGCGTCCAGAATGTCGAAACGCTCCTCCCGGTTCATAATGTCAGCTAGCCATACTGGAAGCGCCGGGTCGATTGCGCAAGCGGATTTTACGGCGGCCGGGAATTTAGCCGGATGGGCAGTGGACAGGACCACCATCGGGCTTGATGCCTTTTCGTGTTTTTCCGCCACAAAAACGCCGGTCGCCGTATGCGGGTCGATCAGGTAACCGGTTTTCTCAAGCGTATCGCGGATCGTCGCCGCCACCTGCTTTTCGGTGGCGCGGCCGGCGCGGAAATCCTTCTTGATGAATTTTAGCGCATGCGGCGGGATTTCAAACGCGCCGGATTGCTTGAGGCCATCCATCGACGCCTTTACCGCAGCGGAATCGCGGCCATAGGCCTCAAACAGCAGCCGCTCGAAATTGGACGAGATCTGGATGTCCATCGAGGGCGAAGTGGTGGGCGTGACGCCGCGCATCTCGTAACGGCCGGTCTTCAGCGTGCGCGCCAGAATGTCGTTGTCGTTGGTGGCGATGACAAGCTTGTCGATCGGCAGGCCCATCTTCTTGGCGACGTAACCGGCGAAGATATCACCGAAATTGCCCGTTGGAACGGTGAAGGAAATCTTCCGGTCGGGACCGCCGAGCGACAGGGACGCCGTGAAATAATAGACCACCTGCGCCATGATGCGCGCCCAGTTGATGGAGTTGACGCCCGAAAGCTTGACGCCGTCGCGGAATTTCGCGTCGTTGAACATTTCTTTGACGAGGTTCTGGCAATCGTCGAAATTGCCGTTGATCGCCAGCGCATGCACGTTGGAGGCGGTGGAGGTCGTCATCTGGCGCTGCTGCACCGGAGAGACCTTGCCATTGGGGAAAAGGATGAAGATGTCGGTGCGCTCGCGCCCGGCAAAGGCGTCGATGGCTGCGCCGCCGGTGTCGCCGGAGGTGGCGCCGACGATGGTGGCGCGCTCGCCGCGCTCAGCCAGCGTATAATCCATCAGGCGGGCGAGAAGCTGCATCGCCACGTCCTTGAAGGCAAGCGTGGTGCCATGGAAAAGCTCCAGCACGAAGGTGTTCGGCCCGGTCTGCGTCAGGGGTGCTACGGCCGGATGGCGGAACGTCGCATAGGCGTCGTCGATCATCGCCCTGAACTTGTCGGCCGGAATTTCACCGCCGGTGAAACGGTAGAGAACCTCAAACGCGATGTCCTGATAGGACTTGCCGCGCAGGTTGCGGATTTCCTTTTTCGACATGGAGGGCCATTCGCGCGGCACGTAAAGCCCGCCATCACGGCCAAGGCCCGCCAGAAGCGCGTCGCAGAAACCAAGCGAAGGGGCCGCACCCCTGGTCGATACATATTTCACGAGATAGTCCCTTGTCGTTTACCGGTCTGTCCGTTGCCGTTACCGGCTCTTTATCAGCAGCATCCCGCCGGAATGAGGCGATTGGCGAGGTAATGAAGGGCTTTTTTGAAAATTCAAGCAAAACCAAACATGCCAATCGATTTTTTCCGGCGTCGCTGCTATAGACCATCGCCAACCTGCGTGAAAGGTCAATAAACAGCGTCTCCGGTTCGGTTCCGGGACAATGGAGAGGGAATTAGAAGAGTGTCAGGGAATTTCTTGCGTTTGTCCGCCGCGATGTCGCTTCTGGCCGTTGTTGCAGGATGCAATTCCTCCAATCCGTCAGACTCGCTTGCCGTCAACCCTCCGGCGGCGCAGGCAAATGCCGTTGCTCCGGTGGTGCAGGCCAACTGCCCGACGGTCACGGTTCTCGATGCCAATGCCGTCCACCGCGTCTATGCCGGTGGCGCAAAGGACGATCCGCAGAAACTCGCCTATCAGGTTTCGCTGTCAGACACGACGCGCTCTTGCACCGCGAACGAAACCACGCTGACGGTAAACGTGCTGGCCCAGGGCCGTCTCGTTCCCGGCCCGATGTCGAAGCCCGGCCGCGTGACCGTACCGATCCGCGTCACCGTTAAGGACGGCGACGGCGAGATTTACGGCGAAACGACCAATTTCGCCATCGACGTTGCTGCAGGCGGTGCCGGCACGCAGTTCATCTTCAACAACGATCATGTCGCCATTCCCAACGGACCGGGCGGCGCACCGAGGTCGGTCAGTGTCTATATCGGTTTTGCCGAGCAGGGCGCAAAGGCCAAGACCAAGCGCCGGTGATTTGACGGGCGAAATGTAAAAACCGGAGGCTGCTTTTGCGGGCTTTCGGGCAGATCGCAAACAAACCATGGCTCATACGCAACGTCATCCTCGGGCCTGTCCCGAGGATCCGAACACGTATCGTGGAATCAAGTCGTTGCAGATGCTCGGGACAGGCCCGAGCATGACGAAGTGGCGTTTGTGACAAAGCCAGAGATTAAAAAGCGCCTTCCCACTCCGCCATCGCTGCAATAACGGCGGGCAGGTCCTGCATGCGTGAAATCACCGTTTCCGCGCCCGCATCCGTCAACCGGTCGGCATGGCTCGGATAGGTGTGGGATGCGCCGGTGAAGCCGATGACGCGCATGCCGGCTGCCTTTGCACCATGCACGCCGTGCACGGAATCCTCGATTACGACGGCGCGATCCGGTGAAACGCCGAACTGGGCTGCGCCATGCAGGAAGATATCCGGCTTCGGCTTGACGCGGTCGGCTCCGAGATCCTTGGCGGAGTAGATATGTGGTGCGAAATAGGGCTTCAGGCCCACCTTCGTCAGCATCATGTCGAGGCGGTGGCTGGAGGAATTCGAGCAGATGCAGCGCGGTGTCGTCAGTCGCGACAGAGCGAACTTGACGCCCTCGATGATCTTCACGTCGCGTTCCAGCCGCGCGTCGAGCAGCTTTTCCGACTTGTCGAGCAGCGATGCGGAAAACGGGATGCTGGCTTCGCTTTCCACCTGCAGGAGGATGTTCTTCCAGGTCATGCCGGCGAAACGCTCGCCCATTTCCTCGACGGAGATCGGATACCCGGCCTCGGTCAGAAGGCGGGACTCCACCTGTGCGGCGATGATTTCGGAATCGACCAGAACGCCGTCACAGTCGAAAATAATGAGGTCGAAGCCGCTCATGGGCGCTCCCTGTATCGGATTTGCCTTGGAAAAAAGTGATGCCCGGGCTTTTAGACCAAGTCCGCGTCAAGCTCAACCGGCTGGCCCGCAAGGGTCGGTCGCGCCCGGCTCATAGCTGGGATTTGGCTTTGCGCGTTTCCTGCGTGCAAAAACCGCTACACAGATCAGCGCCGGATGCGTTATGGGATGTTATGCCCAAGACAGCGAAAACCAGACCCGAAGATACCATTGCCGCACGCATCAGCCGCACACTGGCTGACCGCATCGTGCGAGGTGAGCTGTCGCCGGGTGAACGTCTGAGGCAGGATCACATTGCCGCCGAATTCGGCGCATCGCATGTGCCGGTGCGCGAAGCGTTCCGCAGGCTGGAGGCGCAGGGCTTGGCCGCCAGCATTCCGCGCCGCGGCGTGCGGGTCGCGGATTTCGGCCTCGCCGATGTGCGCGAAGTCGCGGAAATGCGCGCCGCGCTTGAGGTTCTGGCGCTGCGCCACGCCATTCCAAACATGACTTCAGCCATTCTCGACCAGGCGGAGGCCGCCACGCTCGAAGGCGATAGCGCGGTCGATGTGCAGCATTGGGAAGAGGCCAATCGCCGCTTCCACCGCCTCATCACGGCGCCTTGCAACATGCCGCGCCTGATGGAGGCGATCGACGGCCTGCATGCCGCGAGCGCCCGGTTCCTGTTTTCCGCCTGGCGGGCAGGATGGGAGCGCCGCACCGATACCGATCACCGCGCGATCCTCGACGCATTGCGCGGCGGCCGTGCCGAGGAGGCGGTGCGAATTCTCGACGGGCACGTGCAATGGATCGGTCGCAAGGCAATCCGCACCCCTTCAGGCTCGGTGCACGACGCCTTCGCCATCGTCGGATAGGCCGGAAACGATTGGCTGCGCTCGTTTGGACTCCGCCGGAAAAGTCGGTTATCGATATCCGCCCGCGATGACGATCCGCGGTGCGTGAAGGGAGCATGTATGGCTGCTGATACGGCGAAATCACGGAGCGGATTTTTCCTTTGTCCGCCGATCTTTTTCCTTGATCGGAAACGTGCCCTGTGACGGTCCGCCTTCGTCCCCATCACCTTCTCTGTATGCTGACCTATGTGGGGAAGGGATATACCTCCGGCTTTGTCGAAAACTACGACCGTGTCGCCGCTCGGCTGAACGCCGGCGAAGAGGATATCGAGCTGGTCGATGGGCCGGACGATATCTGCGTTGGCCTGTTGTGCGAAAGCCATGCCCACTGTTTCAACGAGGGCGTGGTGCAGAGGGACGAGGCGGCCCGGCTTTCGGTTTCAACGCTTTTGAACGAGACAATCACCGCCGGAAAGCGGCTGCGGGCAACGCCGGAGCTGCTTGAGAAAATGCGTCTGGCCTTTGCCGCCGGAGACATCCGGCAGGCCTGTCGCGGCTGCCAGTGGATTAGGCTGTGCGATCGCATCGCGGCATCAGGATTTACCGGCGTGAAGATTGGCGAGCCGCCGCCGCACCCGGCCGGGCAGCGGCTTACTGCTACTCCGGCACATTCGTCTCGGTTCTCTCGGCGGCCTTGACCGTCGCCTTGATCTCCTTCGGCTCGCGCCCGGATTTCTTGTCGTAGCTCACCTTCACCGAATAATCGCCGGGATGCAGGGTCTCCTGATGCCGGTTGCCATAACGGCCGGAAATTTCCTTTTGCGTACCCTGAAGGTCCTTTGTCGTTTCGACGATGTCGATCCGCTCCGCACCCGGTGCCGTGATTGCCAGAACACCAGCATCGAGGTTGAGGTTGATCTCGGTGCGTTTTCCTGCAGTTACGGTGAAGGGCTGTTCCACCGTGACCTTGCCCAGACGCGCGCGCATCACGAAATCGCCGGCAGGCATTTCCATGGTTTTGCCGGTGCCGTAAACGCCGTTGATGGTCTGGCGCGTGCCATCAAGCGTCTCCTTGGCTGAAAGCGCTTCGAAACGGATATCGTCCGTTTCCACAGCTTTGCCACCGTCCGTATAGGCCGCCTTGGCAACGACCACGCCGCTCGGGATGACTAGATCGTGGCTGATCGTCTCGCCCGGCTTGATGGCAAGCGTTTCCTGCGCACGCGCAGGGCCGATGCTGCCGGTGAGGAGGAGTTCGCCCGCCGGCACGAAGGTCGTGTTCTGCCCGTAGACACTGTCCTTGAAATCGTCCTTGGTGATTTCGGTTTTCGCCTGGCTTTCCACATCGCCGCCGGGGCTGCGTTTTGGCACCACCGTCAGTTCCGCCGCGTCGAAATTAGCCTTTGGCCTCGTTAGGCTTCCCTCCTTCACCTCGAAGGGTATTTCGCGACGGATGTTGCCCAGCGCTGCCACGCCGACATACTTGCCCGCCGGCAGCTTCGCTTCGAAGGTGGCGTCGTAGGAGCCGCCGGCATTGACGTCGCTGCGCACTCCGGCCCCGTCAGCCTTGTAAAAATCCCAACGCACCCTGTCGCTGTTGCCGAGCGAGGGGCCACCATCGAACAGCACAGCGTCGGTGACGACGTTGTATAGCGGTGCCGGCTCCTGCGCCCCCAAGCTTGACGGCAGCGCCGCCAGAAGAAGAGCCGCGGAAAAGGCATGCACTGAAAAAGAAGCCACTCGCGTTACGGACATCATTGCGGATTACCCCCTGAGTTGCCGGTATTGCCAGCACCGACATGCGGAACAGGACAACCCGTTGTGCACAACGTTTTTGCGCCACTTCGGGTTCCCCGCCCGCGCCAGCAAATTGCGCGTGTCAGCCGCGACAGCCATTTATTTCGCATTTTCCGTGACTTGTTCAGGCTTTGATAACCATCTTCGGTAACCATAAGCATCAGTAGAGAGTAAGCGTATGGAGCGAGTACCAATGGCAGCAGTTTTTCCGCTGGCCGATTTTCGGCGTGCCGGTTTTGATCGTGCGGGCGAGAGTGACGCCTGGAAAGACAGCATAATCAAAGGTGATTGTGTCGCTGCCTTGGATGCCCTCCCGAGCCAGTCGGTGGATGCGATTTTCGCCGATCCGCCCTACAACCTCCAGCTTGGCGGTACGCTTCACCGGCCAGATCAGTCGCTGGTTGATGCGGTCGATGACGAATGGGACCAGTTCTCCTCCTTCGAGGCCTATGATGCCTTCACCCGCGCCTGGCTGCTGGCCTGCCGCCGCGTGCTGAAGCCGAATGGTACCATCTGGGTCATCGGCTCCTACCACAACATCTTCCGCGTCGGTTCCATGCTCCAGAACCTCGATTTCTGGATCCTGAACGATATCGTCTGGCGCAAGACCAATCCCATGCCCAACTTCAAGGGCCGCCGTTTCCAGAACGCCCATGAGACCATGATCTGGGCGAGCCGCGATCCGAAAGCCAAGGGCTATACCTTCAATTACGAAGCGCTGAAGGCCTCCAACGACGACGTGCAGATGCGCTCCGACTGGCTGTTCCCGATTTGCAGCGGTCATGAGCGGCTGAAAGGTGACGACGGCAAGAAGGTGCATCCGACCCAGAAGCCGGAAGCATTGCTGGCACGCATCATCATGGCCTCTACCAAGCCTGGCGACATCGTGCTCGACCCGTTCTTCGGCTCCGGCACCACGGGTGCGGTTGCAAAACGTCTCGGCCGCCACTTCGTTGGTATCGAGCGCGAACAGGATTACATCGACGCGGCCTCTGCCCGCATCGCCGCCGTCGAGCCGCTCGGCAAGGCGGAGCTGACCGTCATGACCGGCAAGAGGGCCGAACCGCGTGTTGCCTTCAACACCCTGGTGGAAAGCGGCCTCGTCCGTCCCGGCCAGGTGCTGACCGATGCAAAGCGCCGTTATAGCGCCATTATTCGTGCCGATGGTACGATTGCATCCGGCGGGACTGCCGGCTCCATTCACCGTCTTGGTGCAAAGGTGCAGGGTCTCGACGCATGCAACGGATGGACGTTCTGGCACTTCGAGGATGGCGACCAGCTGAAGCCTATCGATGATCTGAGAACAATCATCCGCAGTGAACTGGCAAAGGCCTGACAGTCTAAAGCCCAAAAGGCTGAAGGCAACGATCCACCGCCCGCCATTGTCAGCATACGTCTCCGTCCGGTTTAGTACCTTCAGTCCCGGATGGAGAACGACCAACGCCCGGCACTTCGGTGTCGGGCGTTGGTATTTTTGAATATCTAAATTTAGCCAGACAAGTTTCGCGCAAGAGAACGGTCATAGTGTCCTACGCAAAGCAATGGTTGTGAAAATCCGGTTCGGAAAGTTCACGAAAACATTGCTGTCCCATGCCGCTTGCGGCAGGACTGGCGCAGGCAGGAGACCGCCATTTCCGCCTGCGCCAATTTTCTTTTTGGATCTGATGGTCTGTCAGACATCCACGCCGTAGGATTGCAGATCCTGCTTCAGCTTTTCCGCTCCGGTAAAATGCACCGCCTGCCAGCCGGCGGCCTTGGCGCCTTCGACATTAACAAGCGTATCGTCAATGAAGATGCTTGCGGCAGGGTCGAGGCCAAATTCCTTCGCGTGCAGCTCGTAGATCGCCACATCCGGTTTCAGCAGCTTCACATCGCCAGAAACCGTCACGCCGCGCGGCAGGGTGAGGAAGGGGAACATCTTCTGCGCTTCGCGGAAGGTATCTGAGGCGAAGTTGGTCAGCATCGTCACGTCGTGACCGTTATCGATCAGGCTGGTCATGATCGCGACGCTGTCGTCATAGGAATGCGAGACCATCTCATGCCAGAACTTGCGGAAGGCGCGGATATGCTCTTCCCGCTCGGGAAACTGCTCCATCAGCAGCGCCTCGGCGTCTTCCCAGCCGCGTCCGCGATCCTGTTCGAGGTTCCAGTCATGGGTGCAGACATTCTCGAAGAACCATTTGCGCTCGTCGGCATCGGGAATGAGGCGGCTATAGGGAATATGCGGATCGTAGTGGATCAGTACCTTGCCGATGTCGAATACGATATGCTCAATCTTGGTCATCGAAACTTCCTGCTTTCATCGAATGCGGATGGAATAGCCTGTGCGATGACTTTTTTCATCACCGTCGGCAAGGCTTGCGCGTCAAGATTTGTAACCGGCTCCCACCATCCGTCATCCGCGCCGGTTTCAAGCCCATCCGGCACCTGTGCCCGATAGACGGTGAGCCGCAGCTCGAAATGGGTGAAGACATGCACGATGACGCCCGCCGCTTGCCAAGACGCGGCAAAAGGCGCGTGGCTCGTGTCGGTGCCGCCATCCACGCGGGCGGTCCATGCTGTTGTCGGCACCTCCGTCATGCCACCGAGAAGGCCGCTTTCTATGCGCCGTCGCAGCAGAATTTTGCCGCTTGCATTCACCGCCACGAAGGCGGCTCCCAGCCGCACCGGTTTTGCCTTTTTCGCGGCCTTGACCGGAAACCGCTCCGGCTCGTCATGGGCAAGCGCCAGACAGCCGCCATTGAACGGACAGAGCGCGCAGGCAGGGCGCTTAGGCGTGCAGATCGTCGCACCGAGATCCATCATCGCCTGCGCAAAATCGCCCGGCCGGTCGGAAGGCGTAAGCTCCGCCACCTTCGCCTTCATGGCGGGTTTCGAGCCGGGCAGGGGTGCATCTATGGCGAAAAGGCGGGAGATGACGCGCTCCACATTACCGTCCATCACCGCCGCCTGCCGGTTGAACGCAATGGCCGCCACGGCAGCAGATGTATAGTCGCCGATGCCGGGCAGCTTCTTCAGGCCCTCTTCGGTATCGGGAAAGACGCCGCCATGGTCTTTCGCCACGGCTTCCGCACATTTTTTCAGGTTGCGGGCGCGGGCGTAATAACCAAGTCCCGCCCATGCAGCCATCACATCCTCAACCGGTGCCGCCGCCAGATCGCTGACATGAGGCCACGTTGCGAGGAACTTCAGGAAATAGGGTTTAACCGCCTGCACCGTCGTCTGCTGCAACATCACTTCGGAAAGCCAGACATGATAGGGATCGGCACGTTTTCCTTGTGCCGCCATGGCCGGCGAGGTGCGCCAAGGCAACTCGCGATGGTGGCGGTCGTACCATGCGAGCAGCATCTGCGCGTGCGATGACGGGGCGGTTTTTTGAAGCATGGTTTGCCGTTTCTCTTCGATTCGGCCTATAGTTGGGCCATTCATACCGACCTATCAAGAAGCTCCGGACTGTCCGGTCCTGAAACCCGAGTGAAAAATGCGATATCCACGCAAAGGCGTCATCCAGATTGCCGAAATAGCCAATGGCATCATGGATCCCCTCCTATCGAAACGGGCGGGCATCAACACGGCGCTGCTCGGCTCGTGGGACGAGATCGCCGGCGATGACTTCGCCGATTGCACGCGGCCGGAAAAGATTACCTGGCCGCGTCGCGACGAAGGGCCGGATCGCGGCGGCTACCAGCCGGGCGTGCTGACGATTGCCTGCGAAGGCGCGCGGGCTCTGTTCCTCACCCACGCACAGGGCGAGCTCATCGCCCGCATCAACGGCTTTTTTGGCTTTCCGGCGGTACGCCAGATCAGGATCGTGCAGAAGCCGGTATCGCAGCCCGTTCCCCGCCGGCGAAAGCCGCCGCCGCTGCGCGGTGATGCGGCAAAACGTCTCGACGACATGATGGACGGCATAGAGAGCGAAGCGCTGCGCAAGGCAGTGGAAAGGCTCGGCACGGCGGTGATGCAGAAGAAGAAGCCGCGGGGCGGGACGATTTGATGTCGCGCACGGTCCTTGACTGGTCACAATTCTTTGACAAGAAGAGTTCAAAACCCCGCTTGTGATGAACAGGCCGTCGCTATATCGGAATCAACAGACAATAGAGTCTATTACCAACAGGTGCTTTCATGCATTTTTCCGAACTGACCATTTCCCGTCGCAGCCTTCTCGGCGGCGTTGCACTTGCTGCCCTTGCCACGGCCCTGCCGTTTGCCTTCACGCCGGGCGTTGCCCAGGCGCAGGAATTGCCTGAATCCACCGGTGACGTGGATATGGCTGCGGTGTTGAAGCCCGGTCCGCTGCCGGAAGCGGCGCTCGGCGATGCGAACGCTCCCGTCAAGATCGTCGAATACATGTCGATGACCTGCCCGCATTGCGCCAATTTCCACAACAAGACCTTTGACGAGATCAAGAAGAAATACATCGATACCGGCAAGGCCTATTTCGTCATCCGCGAATTCCCGTTCGATCCGCGTGCCGCCGCTGCCTTCATGCTGGCGCGCTGCGCACCGGAAGGACAGTATTTCCCGTTCGTTTCCATGCTGTTCAAGCAGCAGCAGAGCTGGGCAACAGCCCAGGATGCCCGTGCGGCCCTGCTGCAATTGTCGAAAATGGCCGGTTTCTCACAGGAGTCTTTCGAGGCCTGCTTGACGAACCAGAAGCTTCTGGATGATGTGAACGCAACGATGCAACGCGGTGCGACGGAATTCGGCGTCAACTCCACGCCGACTTTCATCATCAACGGCAAGAAATACGCGGGAGACATGTCGGTTGAAACCATGTCGGCTGTCATCGACAAGCTGCTCTGATCGCCGAACCCTTAAAGGAACGGGCGGCGGATATTTCCGTTCGCCCGTTTTTTATTGCCGTTATTTCAGGCGGAGCGGAGCGGCATGAAGTTCAACAAGCTCCGCGTCGTCGGTTTCAAATCCTTCGTTGAACCCTCGGAATTCATCATCGAGCCGGGTCTGACCGGTGTCGTCGGTCCCAATGGTTGCGGCAAGTCCAATCTGGTCGAAGCGCTTCGCTGGGTGATGGGCGAAAACTCCTACAAGAACATGCGCGCATCCGGCATGGATGACGTCATCTTCTCCGGTTCCGGCAATCGCCCGGCCCGCAACACCGCGGAGGTCGGCCTTTATCTCGACAATTCCGATCGCACCGCGCCCGCCGCCTTCAACGATGCCGATGAAATTCAGGTGACGCGCCGCATCGAGCGCGAAAACGGCTCGGTCTATCGCATCAACGGCAAGGAAGCGCGCGCCAAGGATGTGCAGCTTCTGTTTGCCGATGCCTCCACCGGCGCGCGTTCGCCCTCGATGGTGGGGCAGGGGCGTATCGGTGAACTCATCAATGCCAAGCCGCAGGCCCGCCGCCAGCTTCTGGAAGAGGCGGCCGGCATTTCCGGCCTGCATTCCCGCCGCCATGAAGCGGAGCTTCGCCTGCGCGCTGCCGAAACAAATCTGGAGCGGCTGGAGGATGTGACCGCCCAGCTTGAAAGCCAGATCGAAAGCCTGAAACGCCAGGCGCGGCAGGCCAACCGTTTCAAGATGCTGTCGGCGGATATCCGCGCCCGCGAGGCGACCCTGCTGCATATCCGCTGGGTAGAAGCCAAGGAAGCCGAAGGCGAAGCGGAAAGCGCGCTTAATCAGGCCACGAACATCGTTGCCGAAAAGGCGCAGGCGCAGATGGAGGCGGCCAAACAGCAGGGCATTGCCAGCCTGAAGCTGCCGGAACTGCGCGAGGATGAAGCGCGGGTCGCTGCCGCCCTGCAACGTCTGCAGATTGCCCGCACCCAGCTGGATGACGAGGCGAACCGCCTGCTTCGCCGCCGTGATGAGCTGGCGCGCCGTCTATCGCAGCTTGGCGAAGACATCGTTCGCGAAGAACGGCTTGTCTCTGATAACGCCCAGATCCTTGCGCGGCTCGATGAGGAAGAGGCAGACCTTTTCGAAATTCTCGCCGATTCCGGTCGTCATGCCGAAGAGATGCGCGAAGCCTTTGAGGCAGCTGCCGCTAAACTGACTGAAAGCGAAACCGTTTTCACTGCCATCACCGCCGAGCGCGCCGAGGCCGCCGCCGGGCGCCAGCAGCTGGAACGGGCGATCCGCGAGCTTTCCGATCGTAAACTCCGGCTGGAACGCCAGTCGCAGGAGGCATCCTCCGAGATCGATGCCGTCGATGAAAAACTCTCCGGCCTTCCCGATCCTTCGGAGCGCCGCGAGGCGGTCGAGGCAGCCGAGATCGCGGTGGAAGACGCTCTGATCGTGGCGGAGGAAGCCGAAGCCGCCGTTGCCGAGGCGCGTTCCGCCGAAGCGCTGGCGCGCGGCCCGCTGGAAACGGCGAGAAACCGGCTGAACGCTCTGGATACGGAAGCGCGCACCATCACCAAAATCCTGGCGGCCAGTGCTGCCGCCAATGGCAGCTTCACGCCGGTGGCGGAAGAAATGACGGTGGAACGTGGTTTTGAGGCAGCGATTGGTGCAGCCCTTGGCGACGACCTCGAAAGTGCCCTTGATCCCGCTGCTCCCGCCTATTGGGCCGGCAATGGTGATGGTGCGGGCGATCCTGCTTTGCCGCAGGGCGTCAAGCCGCTTTTGAACTATGCGCAGGCGCCGGACGCATTAAGGCGCGGTCTCGCCCAGATCGGCGTTGCAGCCGACACTGCGGAAGCCTTGCGCCTGATGCCGTCGCTGAAGGCCGGTCAGCGGCTGGTGACGCGCGAGGGCGCGCTGTTTCGCTGGGATGGCCACATCGCCAGCGCTGATGCGCCGGGAGCCGCCGCCCTTCGTCTGGCACAAAAGAACCGGCTTGCCGAAATCGAGACGGAACTGGAAGAGGCCCGTTTCAGTCTGGAGGAGGCCGAAGAACAGCTCTCCATCAGGACCGACGACATCAGAAGCGCCGAGTTGCGGCTTTCGGAAGTGCGCGACAGAAGCCGGCTGGTGACGCGTCATCTTGCCGAGGCACGAGAGGCGCTGACATCAGCCGAACGCGCCTCTGGCGATCTTCTGCGCCGCCGGGATGTCGTCTCGGAAGCGCTGAACCAGATCGGCGCGCAGATCGACGAGATCGTCGTTCAGGAAGAAAACGCTCGCATCGAAATGGAAGATGCACCGGATCTTTCCGCCCTTGATCTGCGCCTGCGTGAAAGCCAGCTGGAAGTCGCCACTGACCGTGGCCTGCTGGCAGAAGCGCGCGCCCGCCACGAGGGGGTGAGCCGCGAGGCGGAAAGCCGCCAGCGCCGGCTTCAGGCAATCGCGCAGGAGCGGTCCACCTGGGCATCGCGGGCCGCCAGTGCCGCCGATCACATCGCCACCCTGCGCGAGCGTGAGGAAGAGGCGCGCGAGGAAATCGCCGAACTGGACATTGCGCCGGAAGAGTTCGACGAGAAACGCCGCAACCTCCTGACCGAGCTTCAGAAAACCGAAGACGCCCGCCGCTTGGCCGCGGACCGGCTGGCTGAGGCGGAAAACCTGCAACGCGCCGCCGACCGCGTTGCCACCACCGCCCTTTCCGAACTGGCAGAAGCCCGGGAGAAGCGCGGCCGCGCCGAAGAGCGGCTTGTTTCCGCCCGCGAGAAGCGGCAGGAAACTGAACATCGCATCCGCGAAACGCTGAATACCGAGCCGCATATGGCGTTGCGCCTGACCGGCCTTGGTCCCGACCAGCCGAAACCAGATATTCGCGATGTCGAGCGCGATCTCGACCGGCTGAAGATCGAGCGTGAGAGGCTGGGCGCCGTCAACCTGCGTGCCGAGGAAGAGCAGGCGGAGCTTTCCGCCAAGCTCGCGGCCCTCATCAAGGAACGCGACGATATCATCGACGCGGTGCGCAAGCTGCGCGCCGGTATCCAGAACCTCAACCGCGAAGGCCGTGAACGGTTGATTGCGGCCTTCGATGTGGTCAATTCGCAGTTCCAGCGGCTTTTCACCCATCTGTTTGGTGGCGGCACGGCGGAATTGCAGCTGATCGAATCCGACGATCCGCTGGAAGCCGGCCTGGAAATTCTCGCCCGTCCTCCGGGCAAGAAGCCGCAGACCATGACGCTGCTTTCCGGCGGTGAACAGGCGCTGACGGCCATGGCGCTGATCTTTGCGGTCTTCCTCACCAATCCCGCACCGATCTGCGTGCTGGACGAGGTGGACGCGCCGCTCGACGACCATAATGTCGAGCGTTACTGCAACCTGATGGACGAAATGGTTGCCTCCACCGAAACGCGTTTCGTCATCATCACCCACAATCCCATCACCATGGCGCGCATGAACCGTCTCTTCGGCGTCACCATGGCCGAACAGGGCGTGTCGCAACTGGTTTCCGTGGATTTGCAGACTGCCGAGCAACTGCGCGAAGCCGTCTGAGTTTCCCGTTCCGGGTCTACCCCTTAAGCCTTGTCCATCGCGAATTTATCTGGCCGCATCACCCATTCGGGTGGGCGACAATGCGCGGCATTTTGCTATGTCTTTTTGAAAGGAATTTGGGCTCTTTCCAGACCCCCCATCCGGTTTCCTGTACCGGATGGAAAGCCTTGCGAGGTCGCTGCCGTGGCCTCGCAAGGCTTTTTTTTTGGTCTTGTGCCTAGCCGTCCGTCGTTCCTCAACCAGTCACAGGAGACCAGCCGACTTGCCGCCCTCTTACACCGGCACCAACCGTAGCCGCGTGCCCCACGGATCAATCGCTTCCACAACCTTGTTTTCCATCTCCACCAGCACATAACCGGCCGCCCGCAGCCGCATTTTCTGCGCTTCAAGGTCCGTGGGATTTTTGATGGCAAGAGAGAACCAGTCGAGGCCGGTTTCGGTGGCGTTGCGCTCTTTCGCCCCCCGGCTGTTCCATGTGTTGACGGCCAGATGGTGGTGATATCCGCCCGATGACAGGAAGGAGGCATCCGAACGGGCATCCTGCGTCGGTTTGAGACCAACGGCTTCCTCGTAAAAGGCGCGTGCGGTGGCAATCTCGCCGACCCGCAGGTGAATATGCCCGATGCGCATGCCGGAAGGTGCGGCCTCGTAGTCGCTCTTTTTGGTGTCGGTCAGCGTTACGAGATCATCGACGTCGAGCGGTTCGGTCCCCATTTTAACCACGCTGCCGCTCCAGACCCATGTATCCTTCGGCCGGTCGCTGTAAACCTCGATGCCGTTGCCTTCGGGATCGTTGAGATAGACCGCTTCACTGACATTATGGTCGGCAAAGCCCGTGAGCGGCACCTGCCTTAACGCCGCATGTACCAGCCACCGCGCCAGATCCTTGCGGGTTGGCATCAGGTAGGCGATGTGGAACAGACCGGCTGAGGTGGGGCTTTCATAATCCGCCGTTGGCTTGTGAACGAGATCAAGCAGGGGAACGGTGCCGGCGCCGAGCGTCACGCCCCGTGCGTTGCGCGCAACCTCATTCAACCCGAGCACGGAACGGTAATAATCGATCATCGGATCGAGATCGCGCACCCGAAGCGCTGCCTGACTGACATGCATCGGCGTGGTCAGCGCAAAGGGAAGGGCGGTGCCTGCACTTGCTGCGGGTGGGTCGCCTTCTGCTCTAAGAGCACCGGCAAGGGCGGTGGCGGCGCAAGAAATTCCGGCAAATTTCAACGTGTGGCGGCGAGTAAATTGCATGAATAATCTCTTTTTGGGCGATGTGGATGGCTTAGGGAACACTCCGTTTCTGCGCACTACACGAATGCGTCAGTAACGCTGTTATTTTGCTTTTGCGGCAATTCTGGCGCGCAATTCGCCGCAATTATGCTGCACTGCGATGTAAACTGGACGTTGTGGCGTTTCCAACATGCTGCCAATGCTGTAGATGATAGAAAAATGACAACGCTTCTGGGTGGAGAGCGTGGAATGAAAAAGTGGGTTTATACCTTCGGCAACGGTGCTGCCGAAGGCCGGGCAGGTGACGTTGCTATATTGGGCGGCAAGGGTGCAAACCTTGCCGAAATGGCAAGTCTCGGCCTTCCCGTTCCCCCCGGCCTCACCATCATAACCGATGCCTGCGCCCTTTATCACAAGAACGGCCGCGATCTCCCCGAAGAGCTGAAGCTGCAGGTCATGGCCGGCCTTCACGGCATGGAAGCCGTGACCGGCAAGACATTCGGCGGCAGCCAGACGCCGTTGCTGTTGTCGGTCCGATCAGGCGCGCGTGCCTCAATGCCGGGCATGATGGACACGGTGCTCAATCTTGGCCTCAACGACCGCACGGTGCAGGCGCTGGGCCACGATGCGGGCGACGCCCGTTTCGCCTGGGACAGCTATCGCCGCTTCATCCAGATGTATGCCGATGTCGTCATGGGTCTCGACCATGAGCTGTTCGAAGAAATTCTCGAAGACGAGAAAGGCCGGCTCGGCCATGAATACGATACCGATATGTCGGCGGTCGAGTGGCAGCATGTCGTTGCGCTTTACAAGCAACTGATCGAGGACGAGTTGGGAGAGGCTTTCCCGCAGGATTGCCATGTTCAGCTCTGGGGCGCGATCGGTGCAGTCTTTGCCAGCTGGACGAACCATCGCGCCGTAACCTACCGGCACCTGCACAATATTCCCGGCGACTGGGGCACGGCGGTCAACGTCCAGGCCATGGTCTTCGGCAATCTCGGCTCGTCATCGGCAACCGGCGTTGCCTTCACCCGCAATCCCTCCACCGGAGAGGCGGAGCTTTACGGCGAGTTCCTCGTCAATGCCCAGGGTGAAGATGTGGTAGCGGGCATCCGCACGCCGCAATCCATCACCGAGGCCGCGAGGCTGGCGTCGGGTTCCGACAAACCCTCCATGGAAAAGCTGATGCCGGAGGCTTTCGCCGAGTTCATGGTGATCTGCAAGCGGCTGGAGACCCACTATCGCGACATGCAGGATCTGGAATTTACCATCGAGCGCGGCAAGCTCTGGATGCTCCAGACCCGTTCCGGCAAGCGCACCACACGCGCCGCCATGAAGATCGCCGTCGATATGGTCGAGGATGGGCTGATTTCGCAGGAAGAAGCCGTCTGCCGCATCGAGCCGTCATCGCTCGACCAATTGCTGCACCCCACCATCGATCCCGGTATTTCCCGGCCTATCATCGGCTCCGGCCTGCCTGCCTCCCCGGGTGCGGCAACCGGCGAGATCGTCTTTACCTCGGAAGAAGCGGTCGCTGCGGAAGCCGAAGGCCGAAGCGTCATTCTGGTCCGCATCGAAACCAGTCCGGAAGATATTCACGGCATGCATGCCGCCGAGGGCATTCTGACCACGCGCGGCGGCATGACCAGCCACGCCGCCGTGGTAGCGCGCGGCATGGGCATTCCCTGTGTTACCGGTGCGGGTTCGATGCGCGTCGATATGCGCAACAAGGTGCTGATCGGCGTTGGCTGCATGCTGAAACGCGGCGATGTCATCACCATCGACGGCTCTTCCGGCCGGGTGATGAAAGGTGAAGTGCCGATGACGCAGCCTGAACTGTCAGGCGACTTCGGCAAGCTAATGCAATGGGCCGATAATCTGCGCCGTATGACAGTGCGCACCAATGCCGATACACCGGCCGATGCCCGCGCCGCCCGTGCCTTCGGTGCAGAAGGTATAGGTCTTTGCCGCACCGAGCATATGTTCTTCGAAGGCGACCGCATTCATGTGATGCGCGAGATGATTCTCGCCGAAAGCGAAAAGGGCAGGCGGGCAGCGCTTGACCGGCTTTTGCCGATGCAGCGTTCGGATTTCACCGAGCTTTTCCAGATCATGCACGGCCTGCCGGTGACGATCCGCCTGCTTGATCCGCCGCTGCACGAATTCCTGCCGAAGAGCGATGGCGAGATCGTAGAGGTCGCCGCCGCCATGGGCATGCCGCAGACCGTATTCCGCCAGCGGCTGGATGCGCTGCACGAATTCAACCCCATGCTCGGCCATCGCGGCTGCCGGCTTGCCATTTCCTATCCCGAAATTGCCGAAATGCAGGCGCGCGCCATTTTTGAGGCTGCGGTTGCGGCGGCGCGCATCACCGGTGCACCTGTCGTGCCTGAGATCATGGTGCCGCTGGTCGGCCTCCGGTCCGAACTCGATTACGTTAAGGCCGTCATCGACACGGTGGCCGCCGAGGTGGCGGAAGAGACCGGCATGACGCTCGAATATCTGACCGGCACCATGATCGAGTTGCCGCGCGCGGCGCTGCGCGCGCATGTGATTGCGGAAGCTGCGGAGTTCTTCTCCTTCGGCACCAACGATCTGACGCAGACGACCTTCGGGATTTCCCGTGACGACGCGGCACGTTTCATCAATACCTATCAGCGCAAGGGCATTATTGAACGCGACCCGTTTATCTCGCTCGATTTCGACGGTGTGGGAGAACTGATCCGCATTGCCGCCGAGCGCGGCCGCCAGACGCGTCCGGAGCTGAAACTCGGCATCTGCGGCGAACATGGCGGCGACCCGGCCTCGATCCATTTCTGCGAGGATGCGGATCTCGACTACGTGTCCTGCTCGCCCTTCCGCGTGCCCATCGCGCGTCTTGCCGCCGCGCAGGCGACACTTGCCGCAAGGGCAAGGCAGGGTGAAACCGCCAGCAATGTCGCCTTCATTCCGGTCAGGGGTTTGGTTGGACGATGATCCGCCGCTCCACCACCACCGGACGATAGAACATGTCGCGGTTCATCTGCGCCTGCCAGGCGCGGTTGTCGGCGCGACGATCCATTTCCAGATCGAGAAGGCAACCCGCCATGGGGTCGGTGCCGGGGCGGAAACCATAACCCCGGCATGTCGCCTCATCCCGCGCCCGGCGCTCTTCCGGCGTCAGCGTCTGGCAGGCGGTGAGCGCCAGTAGAGCGGCGAGCGAACCTAAGACGATGGAAACGCGCATTTTGTTTCTCCCTAGAACATGACAGCTGGGCGGCACTTTTATCGCCGCGATTGATACGCCTGATTCATGATCGGGAAAAGTCGTGTTGGGACGGAAAGTTGCATCGGGGCGAGCCATCAGGCTCGCTTGGAGCGCTCCATTTCGGCGCGCATCCAGCTTGAGTCTCCCCAGGTCGATAGCCAGATCATCAAGTCGGTGAGAAAGCCGATAATCGGTAGAAGCAACCTGTGGCCTATGCCGCGCGTCATCTGGTTTTTCTCGGCCTCCCGCAGATGGGCCAGTTCCTGTTCCTGGATAGAGGCAATCAGCTGATGAAGCTCAGGATCTCTCGTCTGCAAAAAGGCCAATTGCTCTTCCAGATGGCGGTGAACAGTGCTTTCCACGGCCTCGGTGCAAATCCAGACCATGTTGCGTCCGCCAAGCGCAGTCAAAAAGCCGAGCAGATAACCTCCGAGGCTCCAAAACGCCATCACGCGACAGGGCTTGGCATTTCTTGAAGGCATCGCTTTCCGGAATAAGCGGCAATGATCGATTTCGTCCTCCCGCATTTCATGAAGAGCAGACACGATGTCCGGAAACAGCCGACGAGCCATCCATATCTGTGCTCCATAGATGCGGATAGCACCAAACTCGCCGGCATGATTGACTTTGAGAACGCGGCGAACGGTAAGAGCCGGATCGTGTTTGCCGAAACTATCGGACATATGAAACATACCTGAGTGTATTCCCGTTCGGTCGGCCCTGCCGGTTGAATTGGCCTCCAGTGTCTCCAACAACACTAAACGAATTGCACAACGGTTTTCCGATAAATGACGCTAGACATGAGAGCAGCCGCTCAGCTTTTTATTGCTGGCGGCTGCGGTGACATCGCTAAGATGATCGAAATCATCGGTGGTATTGATCATGGCAGCGAGGAAGTGGCGCACAGGTAGCAGCCACTTCCGAATGCTTCACTCAGGCGGCCACCGCGTCGCGGTCATCGAGTGCCTCGATGTCCTTGGCGTTGTTGTAGACTGCCTCGTCCAGAATGCCTTCACGTTTGGCGACGATGGTGGGCACCAGCGCCTGACCGGCGACGTTGACGGCCGTGCGGCCCATGTCGAGGATCGGGTCGATGGCGAGCAGCAGGCCAACACCTTCGAGCGGGAGACCGAGCGTGGAGAGCGTCAGCGTCAGCATCACCACGGCACCCGTCAGGCCCGCCGTTGCGGCCGAGCCAAGCACCGAGACGAACACGATCAGCACATAGTCCTGAATGCCGAGCGGCACCTGGAAGAACTGGGCGATGAAGATCGCCGAAATCGCCGGATAGATGGCGGCGCAGCCGTCCATCTTGGTGGTGGCGCCGAGCGGCACGGCGAAGGCGGCATATTCGCGCGGCACGCCGAGGCTCTTTTCCGTCACGGTTTCGGTGACGGGCAGGGTGCCGATGGAGGAGCGCGACACGAAGGCGAGCTGGATTGCCGGCCATGCGCCCGCAAAGAAGCGCGATGGCTTCAGGCCATGGGCGAGAAGCAGCGCCGGATAGACCACGAAGAGAACCAGCGCCAGACCGATATAAACGGCCGCCGCATACCAGCCAAGCTGCGAAAGCGTCGTCCAGCCATATTGGTCAACGGCGCGACCGAGCAGGCCGATGGTGCCAATGGGCGTTAGGCGGATGACCCACCACAGGATCTTGCGCACGATGGCAAGCAGCGACTGGTTGAAGGCAAGGAACGGCTCCGCCGCCTTGCCCGCTTTCAGCGCCGCGACACCAAAGGCAATCGACACCACGAGCAGCTGCAACACGTTGAAGTTCAGCGAGGTGCTGGCGGAACCGTTATTGACCTTGGTCGAGGCCTCGAGGCCGAACACGTTGGCCGGGACGAGACCCTTCAGGAAGTCGAGCCAGGAACCGGTGGAGGAGGGTGCTGCCGCTGCCGTATTGGCAATCGCGGTGTTCACGCCCGGCTGAATGACGAGGCCAAGGACGATGCCGATGACCACGGCGATCAGCGCCGTGATGGCGAACCACAGAAGCGTCTGCCAGACGAGCTTTGCCGCATTGGAGAGGTTCTTGAGATTGGCGATGGAGGCGACGATGGCCGTGAAAATCAGCGGCGGCACCAGCGCGCGCAACAGCTGCACGAAAATGCTGCCGATGGTCTGCAACGTCACGGAAAGCCAGTTCGGGCTGCCGGCGGCATCAGGACCGATATTGCGCGCAACGAGCCCGAGCAGCAGGCCGATGACCATGGCGATCAGAACCTGAAAGCCGAAGTTGCGATAAAAGGGTTTTGACCCGGATGAGCGGGCTGGCGTCGTTGCCTGTGACATGGCTTGTCTCTTTTTTATGCAAGAAAACGAGGATAATGCACTTTTTACACGCATTCTCGAAGGAAGGGACGAAGAATACGCCGATTTCCTCAGCAAATAAGGGATGAGCTTGCGTATTTGTTGCGCTGCCGATGCATTATTCTCTTAAGGGGAGATAATGCGGAAAAATATTCCGCTCTATCGTGGCCGTGGGCTTTCACGCGCTCAAAACGATGTAGGCTGAGGCCGTTGCGTCCCACTCCGTCACCCCGGACCAGATCCGGGGTCCATTGCGATCAAGTCCTTGATCGTGGGAGGCTTCTTTCAGGATGCAGACGCGCCGTGGTTGGATGCCGGATCAAGTCCGGCGCGACAAAGGTAGGTTTACGCACTTTACCCGCAGATCAGACCCGTCCTTGTTTTCCTAACCGCAAATCCGGTCTATGACATCATATGCAGGTGATTCCCTTGCCAGATTTCGGGTGCAACGCTTTTACGCCAATGCGATCTAACGGATATCCGCTTCCATGACTGTGCGTTTCGTCCGGCCTTTTTCAGTTGCAGCCTATCTTTCCCGCTATCTCGGTATGGCGGCGCTGGCGCTTTTTCTTGTCGCCGCCGGCATCCACCGTTTTGGACCTTTGACGACGCCCGATCTCGTCGGCCTGCTGATGATAGCCGCTGGAATCGCTTTGGTGGCGATGCTTCTGGCGTTGGTTGGTCTTGAACGGCTATGGACCACGGGTGCGCGCGGCGGCCTTTCTGCGCTTGCCGCGCTGCTGTTGTCGGCGCTGCCGCTCGGCGTCGTCGGTTACGGCGCAGTTCTGTACTGGCAGCAGCCAGAGATTTACGACATCTCCACCGATCTTGCCGATGCGCCGGAATGGCTGGTGCCGCCCGTTGCCAATCAGCAATGGCTGGCAAGACCGGCCACTGTTGCAAAAGCGGACCGGGACGCGCAGGCGGTGGCCTATGCGAGCCTTGCCGGACGCCGTTATGAAGGTGCGATAGACCGCATCTACACCGCCGCCAAAAAAATGGCCGCCGCCCAGAGCATCCGCATCACCCATACCAAAGGCGTCATCGGCACGGTGGAGCCGCCCTCCGTCGGCGTTCCCGAACAGGACAAGTCGCAGCCCACCGAGGAAGCGCCGGTAGAGGACCTCCCCTCCATCGTGCCGGTTCCCATGGCACGGCCGGTCGAGGCACCGCAGCCCACCTTCTTTAACGGCAGCGGCGTGGTGCTGATGCAGGGCGAAAAGCGCACGCGCATCTGGGGCCTGCGTTTCGACATCCTCATCCGCCTGAAAGAGGAGGCGGAAACCACGATCGTCGATGTGCGCGTTGCGTCCCGTTACGGCCCGCACGATCTTGGCATGGGAGCAGCAATCGCAGAAGCCTATCTCGATGCGCTGGACGCGGAAATGCAGGGCCTGAACGACAATTGAGGCTTAGTTTCCTTCTTCGTCATTCCGGCTCAATGCCGGAACGACGGGAAAATGCGACGGTGGTTGAAATGTTTGAACCGGATATGATGACGCCGATATGAGCGTTGCGCCCAGACGCCTGCCTCACGCCGGAAAATATTCCCCCAGCAACGAAGGCGCACCCTCGGTCCGCACCTCGCCCTTTTCGATCAGGTCTTCGATATGGGCCAGTACGGAAAGTGCCGCAGCCCCATGCAGGCGTTTGTCGGTGCTGGCATAGATCACCTTCACCATATCGGCGATCCGCCGGTCGCCTTCCCGGATACGCTTCAGAACTGCCCGTTCCCGCATGCGGCGGTGGGCGCGAAGCCCGCGCATGAAGGCTGCGGGATCGTTGACCGGGCCGCCATGGCCGGGCAGGAACAGCCGGTCGTCGCGGGCGAGCATGCGCTCCAGCGAGGCCATGTAATCGCTCATCGACCCATCAGGCGGTGCGACGATGGTGGTGGCCCAGGCCATGACGTGATCGGCGGAAAAGACGATGCCGCTGCCTTCCAGTGCGAAAGCGGCGTGGTTGGCGGTGTGCCCCGGCGTGTGCAGGGCCGTCAGCGCCCAGCCGTCGCCGGAAAGGCTCTGTCCGTCGCCAAGTGCCACATCCGGCACGAAAGCCGTATCGGAACTTTCGGCAAAGGGATTGGTCTCACCCACATGCAGTGGCCGGGCGGCGCGGTGCGGGCCTTCCGCAACCGTGATAGCGCCGGTCGCCTGCCGCAGCCGCTGCGCAAGCGGCGAGTGATCGCGATGGGTGTGGCTGACGAAGATATGGGTGACCTCGCGTCCATCAAGCGCCGCCATCAGCCCCTGAAAATGCGCCTCATCCTCCGGGCCGGGATCGATGACGGCAACGGACCGGTCGCCGACGATATAGGAGTTGGTGCCATGGAAGGTAAACGCGGAAGGATTGTTGACGGTGATGCGCTGGATGAGCGGGGCAACGGGAACCGCCTCGCCATAGGCCGGCCTGAAATCGAGATCGAATGCCGGGTCCGCCATCAAGACCTCCTGAAATATGCCATGCCACGCAGAGCCGCAGCCTCAGCCGCGCAATCGCCAAGCCCTAACATGCCATGTCAGGCACGGCATCCAAAAAGCTTGGATTTTGTGAAAAAATAAGCCGTCAGGTCATTGCCGCGTCGGGCAGGCTTTGCTAATCAGGCCCGGTTCAGGCAGCGGCGTTTCGCCCAAGCTGCCCTGTTGGGGCGTCGCCAAGCGGTAAGGCACCGGTTTTTGGTACCGGCATTCCCAGGTTCGAATCCTGGCGCCCCAGCCATCACTTCCAAAATCAGAACAGCGTGCACAGGTGCCGGCGTGCATCTATCAGCAGTACCATTTCGCTGCGATCCCGGATGTTGTGACGCGCGAAAATCTGTCCTCCGTCATCATCAGCCTTGACCCGAGGATCCACAAGCCGTTGAAATCCATGGATCCTCGCGAAGAGGCCAGGATGACGCGTGTGTGTTAAAGGCCTGCTTAAACAGAAACGCCGCGCATCCAAAGACACGCGGCGTCCAAACTTAAAATCGCGGCTAAGCCTTAAAGCGCGATATCGGGAACCTTCTTCACCGGCGCGCCAGCAGGTGCCGCTCCCGCGCCCTTCAGCGCGCCAAGATCGATCTGCGGCGGGGTCGGCAATTGCAGGTGCTCGGCCGTATAGGCCCATTCCTGCTGCACTTTTTCCGGGTCGTCATTGAGCTTGGTGCCGTAGCTCGGAACGATCTGGCGGATCTTGGCCTGCCATTCCGGTGTTGCCACCTTGTCCTTGAAGACCTTTTCCAGAACGCTCAGCATGATCGGTGCGGCCGTGGAGGCGCCAGGGGAGGCGCCGAGCAGACCGGCGATGCTGCCATCCTGCGCGGCGACGATTTCCGTGCCGAGCCTGAGTACACCGCCCTTTTCCTCGTCGCGCTTGATGATCTGCACGCGCTGGCCCGCCTGCCACAGACGCCATTCGCCCTGTTTCGCGTTCGGGAAATACTCCTTCAACGCGGCAAAGCGGTCGTCGTCCGACATCATCAACTGGCCGGCGAGATATTCCACCAGCGGATATTCATCGATGCCAACGCGCACCATCGGCCAGGCATTGCTTGTCGTGACGGAGGAGACGAGATCGAAATAGGAGCCTTCCTTCAGGAACTTGGTGGAGAAGGTGGCGAAAGGTCCAAACAGGATGACGCGCTTGCCACCAAGCACGCGGGTATCGAGGTGTGGAACCGACATGGGCGGCGAGCCGACCGAGGCCTTGCCGTAGGCCTTGGCCAGATGCTGCATCGTCACGTCAGGATTGTCGTTGATCAGGAACGAGCCACCGACCGGGAAACCGGCGTAATTGTCGCCTTCCGGAATACCGGACATTTGCAACAGATGCAGCGCACCGCCGCCGGCGCCGATGAACACGAATTTCGCATCCACGGTCTGCTCAGCATCGGTCTTCAGGTTGCTATAGGTCACGCGCCAGCTGCCATCGGCATTGCGCTGGATATCGGAAACCTCGCTGTTGACCTGCAGGTCGAAATTCCGGTCGCTTTGCAGATGCGAAACGAACTGGCGGGTGATCTCGCCGAATTCCATGTCGGTGCCGAGCGGAGACCAGGTCGCGCCGATCTTCTGGGAAGGATCGCGCCCTTCCATCATCAGCGGCACCCATTTCTTAAGCTGCTCGGGGTCGCTGGAATATTCCATGCCGGCAAAAAGCGGGCTTGCCTTCAGCGCTTCGTAGCGCTTTTCGAGATAGGCGATGTTCTCATCGCCCCAGACGAAGCTCATATGCGGCGTGTGGTTGATGAAGGAGCGCGGGTTCTTCAAAACGCCGTTACGCACCTGCCATGCCCAGAACTGCCGGGAAATCTGGAAGGATTCGTTGATGTTGACGGCTTGGCTGATCTTGATGTTGCCGTTGTCGTCTTCCGGCGTGTAGTTCAGCTCGGCAAGCGCGGAATGGCCGGTGCCGGCATTGTTCCAGCCGTTGGAGCTTTCAAGCGCCACGCCGTCCAGCCGCTCGAGCATCTGCATCGACCAGGTTGGCTCCAGTTCACGCAGCCACACGCCGAGCGTCGCGCTCATGATGCCGCCACCGATCAGAAGCACGTCGACCTTCTTGGTAGCCGTATTGGCGAGAAGCGAGGATGTCGGCAGCGCTGTCGCTGCAAGCCCTGCGAGCGCAGTGCCGAGAACCTGTCTGCGGTTCATTGGAAGCGCATGGGAGGGAAGCGCGTCTGAGGAAAGATCAGTGAGCTGGGATTTGTCTTGATCGATGGGAGTCACGGCCATACCTGATTCTTGTTTTGTGTTAAAAACACTCCTCCCAGCCGCCCCGTTACAGCAAAGCCGAAACAGGCACAACCCTGACTTATTCACTCCAGTTCAAGCGCTTTTGCGGGGATTCTGCCGGGACATAAGGTCGCATTGGCAGTTTCTGCCATTTTGCGGATTGTCATTTTTGTGGTTGCGAGGATTAGACGGTGCTTTCAAACGGTTGAAAGTGTCTCAAGCGCGAATATCGCGAAAACGCCGTCAATTCGGCGTTCGCCGCGCTTGGCGGATCAGGTTGCGCTGGTCCGTGTGAAAAAAATTCAGGAAAAATGAGAATAATCGCAAAAAAGTGAAAAGGCCCGCCGGTTAGGGCAGGCCTTGGCTCGTTTCGTCAGCTGGACGAAAACTCAGTTTGCGGCGAGGAATTCCGCGCAATAGCTCGGGCCGTTGACGCCGGGGCGGTCGGAAACCGTGCGTACCGAAGTGATCGTGTAGTCGCTGGAGACGGTGAGCTGAACCGTGCAGGAGAGCGAGGCGGTGCGGGCGGGCGAAATCTGGCGACCCTTCTTGCCGTCCTTGCCTTCTTCGAACTTGGCCGGAATGGTGGCCTTCTTGTAACCGCCGCGCCAGTTATAGATGGTCGAGCTGCCGGTTTCCGTGTCGCTCAGCGGCGGGCCGAATTTTGCAAAGAAAATACCTGCGGACTGACCGACCCACCGCGTTTCAACGGGGCTCTTCTGGGTGAAGGAAGGGGCAGAGCCCGTCGATGTCGTGCAGGCGGAGAGCGCAATGGCGAGCCCTGCGAGCGTTACGCTGCGAAATAGCATGGTGAAATGTCCTTTGTGCCGTGTCCGGCTTCCCGCCGGTCATTACGTTCCCCTAGCAGATTTGGCGGCGACGGGCAGGGGAGCTGTGCCGCTTGACGAAAATTTCCTGCCACAATTGCTTTTTTGTAACGTTTTCCCACACGCCGCCCGGTGCGGCAGGCACTTGGCGACCGCCCTTGGCAGCGCGTTGAAAACTTGTCACAAAAAATGCAATATGCCGCTTGTCGAATGCTGGAGGCTGGTCTATAGAAGCGCCGCTGGTCACGGAGTGTAGCGCAGTCTGGTAGCGCACGTCGTTCGGGACGACGGGGTCGGAGGTTCGAATCCTCTCACTCCGACCAGCTTAAGCCCAATATTTCCCGGGGCTTTCAAATAATCCTAACACTTCTGAAGATCCTTGGATCAAGGCATCGTACGGAGACCTGACCGTTTAAAACCGGACGGGTAAACGCATTCGGCGTCCGCGGCTGCAAATCACGACTTTGGTGATTGCACGGAAGGTCAATTTCTCATTCTCGCCAACGGGAGAATGAGCAAAAGGCAAACAAGAGCCGTCGGCCAGAAGTCGGTTAAACCATCCCAGGACCAATTCCAGAAATAATAACCTTCCAGATGGGGAGGAAGCATTTCTACGGACACCTCGTAGTCCCGCTTTTCCCGGCCATGAAAATGACCGGCGGCGAAGGCCAGCCCGATTATCCACGCGATTCGCCAGCTAACGAGCAGGCGAAACAGAAGGGCAACAATCGCCGCCATGATGACGGCCTCTAGAATGTGCCCCGCCCAATCCCAATGGTCTTGAATGTAGGTCCAGTCGATCATCGGTAGCGGTAATCACCGCGCCAGTCGCGACGATCGCGCCAATCCCTCCGGTCGCGCCAGTCGCGACGGTCATAGTCACGGTAGTGGCGATCGCGTTCATAGGTGCGGTAGTACACGCCTGTCGTATAATATCCGCCGCTACGGTAGCCCCGATCATCGACACAGCCGCTTAGGACGCCCACCGAAACCAGGCAGATCGCTGCAGTCAGAATTTTCATAATCTTCATCTCCCAATGACGGACACTAACGTGCGCTGAACCACGCAGTTCCATTGCTGAGAGAGTGAGGTGTCGGTCATTAACCGGGCCTGAACACAGCGCCATGACGCTGGCCATCTTCTGGGCTCTGCCAAGCGTCGAAAACTTGATGCGTTTGCCGTTATCGACTGCGATGAAGCCGTCGTCAGCGCAGTCGCAGGGAACGCAACCGCGCCTCAACCGTTATCCCAACACAACAACGATGGAGGATAACATGCTAAAAGGTATTGCACTGTGGGCGATGGGTGTTCCGATTTTTGTGATCATCCTGCTTTACATGTTCGTGTTTTAAACGAGGCCTGATCCAAAGGCTTTCAAACAAAAAAGGCGACCGCTTGGACGGTCGCCTTTTTGTTGTGCGTGCGTGTCTGTCAGTCCAGATCGCTGATCAGCCGTGAGGCTGTCGCGCCATCCGTGCGGCGGATGTCAATCTCGTCGCGGTGCTTGGCCAGCAGTTCGCTTGCCAGAAGCTTCTCGGCAAGATGGGCGGGCAGGGAGAGAATGACACGGTCACCCTGTTCTTCCGTCGCGCCAACGCTGCGTTTGCCGGCAATCATGCCACCCGCCACCGTGTTATTGGTGTCGGGGTCGATCAGGATGAAAGAGCCCGTTGCCCGGTTCTGCTCATAGGCATCGAAGATCGCCGTCTCGTCGAAGGAGAGCCGCACCTTGCCGATGGCGTTCATCGGCAGCGATGTCTCGTGCGCCTGCCATTCGCCTTCTTTCAGGTTGAGCTGGCTGACCGGCTGCACGCTGACGCGCTGGCGGCGGCTGCCGCTTTTCAGCCAGTAACGTTTGCCGGCCTCGATGCCACCTGGCTGCAACGCCACGATCTGCGCGTCAAAGGCAAGCCCTGTCTGCGGTTGTGCCTCGATGGACACGATCATGTCGCCGCGCGAGACGTCCACCTGACGGTCGAGAACGAGCGTGACCGCGTCACCAGCAACGGCGGCGTTACGCACCAGATCGAAGGTGACGATCTGCTTGACATTCGCGACCATGCCCGACGGCAGCACGACAACGCTATCGCCCGGCTTGACCGAGCCGCCGGCAACCGTGCCCTGATAACCGCGGAAACTTTCGCCGGGGCGCGACACGCGCTGTACGGGGAAGCGGAAACCACCCGATTGCGCCGAGCGCACCGTGGCAAGCTCCAGCGTTTCGACCAGCGTCGGGCCCTCATACCAGGGCATGGAGGCCTTGCCTGATAGCACGACGTTTTCGCCCTTCAGCGCCGACATTGGAATGGCTGTGATCTGCTTGATGCCGAGGTCGGAGGCGAAATCGCGGAATTCGTGGGCGATCAGTTCAAAACCTGCCTTGTCGTAATTCGTCAGGTCGATCTTGTTGATGGCCAGCACGAATTGCCGGATGCCCATCAGCGCCGCGATGGTGGCGTGTCGGCGTGTCTGTTCCAGAATGCCGGTGCGCGCATCGACCAAAAGTACGGCGAGATCGGCCGTGGAAGCGCCGGTCGCCATGTTGCGGGTATATTGCTCATGGCCGGGCGTGTCGGCCACGATGAAGGCGCGCCGGTCGGTTGAGAAATAGCGATAAGCGACATCGATGGTGATGCCCTGTTCGCGCTCTGCCTGCAACCCGTCGAGCAGCAGCGCGAAATCGGGCAGGCCGAGATCGTTCTGCTTGCCGCTATCGCGGTGCAGGGTGGCGGCCTGATCTTCCTTGACGGCCTTGGTGTCCCACAGGAGACGGCCGATCAGGGTCGATTTGCCATCATCCACGCTGCCGCAGGTGATGAGACGAAGCGGGCGCGTATCACGCGTCGCCTTCGAATGTTCGGCAAAGGGCAGGATGGTGGCCGTGGAGGCGGTGTTGGTAGCAGCGGCGGTCATCAGAAATAGCCCTCGCGCTTCTTCTTCTCCATCGAGCCGGACTGGTCTCGATCGATGGCGCGGCCCTGCCGCTCGGAAACGGTGGCGATTTCCAGCTCGGCGATGACCTCCTGAAGCGTCGCGGCCTCGGAGTGGATCGCGCCGGTCAGCGGGAAGCAGCCGAGCGTGCGGAAGCGGATCGAGCCGTGCTGGATCTCTTCGCCGGGCAGCAGCTCCAGCCGCTCGTCTTCGGCAAGGATCATCATGCCGTCACGCTCGATATAGGGGCGCTCGGCAGCGTAATAGAGCGGCACCAGCGGAATGTTTTCCGCCTCGATGTAACGCCAGATATCGACTTCGGTCCAGTTGGAGAGCGGGAAGGCGCGCACGCTTTCGCCCTTGCGGACCATGCCGTTATAGATGTTCCACAGCTCAGGGCGCTGGTTGCGTGGGTCCCATTTATGGTCCGGCGTGCGGAAGGAATAGATGCGCTCCTTGGCGCGGCTTGCTTCCTCGTCGCGGCGCGCACCGCCGAAGGCGGCATCGAACTGACCGGCGTCCAGCGCCTGGCGCAGCGCTTCCGTCTTCATGATGTCGGTGTAGAGCGCCGAACCGTGGGTGAAGGGCGTCACGTTTTCGCTCGCGCCGCGCGGGTTTGTGTAGGAGATGAGATCGAGGTCATATTCCTTGACGATCTTGTCGCGGAATTCGATCATTTCCTTGAATTTCCAGCCCGTATTGACGTGCAGCAGCGGGAAGGGCACGCGGCCTGGGAAGAATGCCTTGCGCGCCAAATGCAGCAGCACGGATGAATCCTTGCCGATGGAATAGAGCATCACGGGATTGTCGAATTCGGCGGCGACTTCGCGGAAGATATGAATGGCTTCGTTTTCAAGCGCCTTCAGATGTGGATCGAGCGGCGGCTTGGATGCGACAGTATTCTTGCTGTCCGTCTCGTGGACTGCGTTGGACATTTTAAACTCCGGAACTGGTCTGAATGATTATCGTTGTGGGATGGCGGAAATGGCGGATGTCTGGTCCGCACCGGCGACGTGAAGACCGCATTCGCGCTTCTCGTCGTTTTCCCACCACCATCGTCCGGCGCGCTCAGGCTCGCCGGGCTTGATAGCGCGTGTACACGGCTCGCAGCCGATGGAGGGGTAACCACGCGCATGCAACGGATTGACGGGAATGTTTTCAGAAGCGACATAGGCCTTGATCTGGTCGATGTCCCAGTCCGCCAAGGCATTGACCTTGATCAGATTACGCTCGGCGTCGAACTCGGCAAAAGGTGTGGTCGCACGATTGCCCGACTGGCCGCGGCGGAGCCCGGTGATCCAGAAGGTGGCACCTTCCAGCGCCTTGCCGAGCGGGATCAGCTTTCTGACATGACAGCAGGCGTGACGGGCCTCGATGCTTTCGTAAAAACCGTTGAGGCCGTATTTTTCGGCATAGGCGTCGATGTCGTCCTGTTCGGGCCGAAAGCGACGGATGTCGATGCCGAAGCGTTCCTCGGTTTCCTCGATGAGATCGACGGTTTCCTTGAAGAGCCGGCCGGTTTCCAGCGTCACGACGTCGATCGGCAACCGGTGGGTGCCGATGGCCGCCGTGATGACCTGATCCTCGATGCCGAGGCTGGTGGTGAAGACCGCACGGCCGCCAAGACCGGCGATAAAGGAAAGTCGTCCCGCAAGATCGAGCCCGGCAAGCGTGGCGTCGAGGGAAGCGGTATCGGCAGAGGCATTTGCTGAATTGATCGTCATTGTCACGTCCGGGATTTCCATGGCCGATTATTGTTGAAATCGGGCCTCTGGAACAGAAATGACAGTCTTTGTGCGCTGCACTTCAGAGCAAAAATGCCTCACGCGCACGATCTATGAGCAAAAGATGCCCGTTCACCTTCTTTGCAGCTTGGATTTGAATTGTGACAACTTCTGCGCTAAGCCGGAATTGCCGGGTATCCGGGCTTGTGTTCTACTGGTTTCACGATGATTTCGCAGAAGGCAAAATATGCGCTGAGGGCGCTTCTTTCGCTGGCAAAGGCCGACGGCGGCTGTCCTGTGCAAATTTCCGATATTGCCCGCGAACAGGCCATTCCGAAAAAATTCCTTGAACAGATCCTTCTCGAAATGAAGAAGGAGCGCATCGTCGAAAGCAGGCGCGGCAAGCAGGGTGGTTATTTGCTGGCGCGCCCGGCTGCCGATATCACCTTCGGCGAGGTGCTGCGCCTCATCGACGGGCCGCTGGCTCCCTTGCCCTGCCTGTCGCAGACCGCCTATCGCCGGTGCGAGGATTGCGATGGCGAAAAGCAGTGCGAGATACGCCACGTCTTCGCCCGCGTGGCCGACGCCACCCGCAATATCCTTTTCAACACCACCGTTGCGGATGCCGTTGCAGGCGTGGAAGTGCCCGAACTTTTGACGGCCTGACGAAAAAATCGTCTAAAACACCTGAATATTTTTCGCTGTAACGCCAAAAAATCGTCAAAAATGTGAAACGGTTTTGCATTCAGCAAAGTTTTACACGACGCTTGTTGCGCCTTTCGCCTATGCTGCGCTGTATTTGTTGCCCGTGGAAACGCTCTCGGGAAACACTTTTTCGATCGTATTCGGCCTCATTGACCAACTCTACCCGTCCAGTAGAGTTAAGCCATCTTCATCAGGAGGGAATACCGATGTCCAAGCTTCTGTCCGGTTTGAGCGTTTTCGCTCTCGGTCTATCGCTGGCTCTGGGAGGTGTCGGCTCGGCTGCCGCGCAGACCAAGCTGCTTAACGTGTCCTATGATCCGACCCGCGAACTCTACAAGGATTTCAACGAAGCCTTCGCCAAGAAGTGGAAGGCCGATACCGGTGAGGATGTCACGATCCAGCAGTCGCATGGCGGCTCCGGCAAGCAGGCTCGCTCGGTCATCGACGGTCTGGAAGCCGATGTGGTGACGCTGGCGCTGCAGAGCGATATCGATGCCATCGTCCAGAATTCCGGCAAGATCAACAAGGACTGGCGCGGCCGCCTGCCGCATAATTCCTCGCCCTACACCTCCACCATCGTGTTCCTCGTCCGCAAGGGCAACCCGAAGGGCATCCATAACTGGGGCGATCTGGTAAAGGGCGACGTGCAGATCGTTACCCCGAACCCCAAGACCTCTGGTGGCGCACGCTGGAATTACCTTGCCGCCTGGGCGTGGGCGAATGAAGAGTTCAAGGGCGATCAGGACAAGATCAAGGCCTATGTCGGCGAACTCTACAAGCGCGCTCCGGTGCTCGATACCGGTGCCCGCGGCTCCACGGTCACATTTGCGCAGCGCCAGATCGGCGACGTGCTGCTGGCCTGGGAAAACGAAGCCTATCTGGCCGGTCAGGAATTCGGCGCGGATGCCTTCGACATTATCGTGCCGCCGATCTCGATCCTCGCCGAGCCGCCGGTCGCCGTGGTTGATGCGAACGTCGACGCCAAGGGCACCCGCAAGGCGGCGGAAGCCTATCTGCAATATCTCTATTCCGACGAAGGTCAGAACATTGCGGCGAAGCACTTCTATCGTCCTTCGAACCCCGCAGTTGTCTCCAAGGATCTGCTGAAGCAGCTGCCCGACATCAAGCTCGTCACCATCGACGATCCGCAGTTTGGCGGTTGGGCCAAGGCGCAGCCTGAACATTTCGGTGACGGCGGCATCTTCGACCAGATTTACAAGCCCGCCAAGTAAGCGGATGATGGGCTGAAGACAAATCCGCCCACCCCGCTTAAGGGAACTTGAAAAACGACAAATCGATCGACCGGACACCGTGCCGGTCGATCCTTTATAACGAGGCCGGGGAACACCGGCTCCCAGAGAGCATTTCCAGGAAAAGTGGACCCCGGTTTTCTGTCCGGAAATGTGCCAAACTAAAGATTATCCGGAGCGTTGATGAGCAATAATACATCCGGAAACAGGTGGAAGTGGCGTCAATCGAGCGTGATACCAGGCTTCGGCCTGACGTTCGGTTACACGGTCGCCTATCTGTTTCTCATCATTCTTATTCCGCTCGGCGGCCTCATCTGGTCCACGGCGAAACTTGGTTTTGCAGATTTTATTGCGATCGCTGTCGATAGCCGTACACTGAATGCGCTGCGCGTCAGTTTCGGCACCGCCTTCATCGCCGCACTGGTGAACGCTGTTTTTGGCGTCATCGTCGCCTGGGTTCTCACGCGGTATCGTTTTCCCGGCCGGCGTTTCGTTGATGCCATCGTGGATCTGCCCTTTGCCCTGCCGACGGCGGTTGCCGGCATCGCGCTCACCACGCTTTATGCCAATCGCGGCTGGGTTGGCTCGCTATTCGAACCCTTCGGCATCAAGATCGCGTTTACGCCGACCGGTATCGTCATCGCGCTGATCTTCATCGGCCTGCCATTCGTGGTCCGCACCGTGCAGCCGGTCATGGAAGAAATAGACCGGCAGGTGGAGGAGGTGGCGGCAACGCTCGGCGCCAACCGTTTCCAGACCATCAGCCGGGTGCTGCTGCCAAGCCTCACGCCCGCCATCCTGACGGGCTTCGCACTCGCCTTCGCGCGCGGTATCGGAGAGTACGGCTCGGTCATCTTCATCGCCGGCAATATTCCTTACGTCTCGGAAATCGCACCGCTCCTCATCGTCATCCGGCTGGAGGAGTTCAATTATGCGGGCGCGACGGCCATCGCTACCATCATGCTGATCATTTCCTTCGCCATGCTGTTCCTCATCAATCTCATCCAGGCCTGGAGCCGCAAGAGGTACGGTTATGTCTGATGCTTCCCGCACCTCGTCCCGACCGTTCCGCGATCCCGCCAGCGAGAGCCTGCCTGCCCGGCTGGTGCTGATTGCTATTGCCTTCCTGTTCCTTGCGGCTTTCCTCGTGCTGCCGCTGGTATCGGTGTTCTTCGAAGCATTTCGCAAAGGCGCCGATGCCTTCTGGGAAGCGATCGTCGAGCCGGATGCTCTCTCTGCCATCCGTCTGACACTGCTTGTCGCTGCCATTTCGGTGCCGCTCAACCTTATCTTCGGTGTCGCTGCCGCCTGGGCGATTGCGAAATTCGAGTTCAAGGGCAAGGCATTCCTGATAACGCTGATCGACCTGCCGTTCTCGATCTCGCCGGTCATATCTGGTCTGGTTTATGTCATCCTGTTCTCTTCGCACAGCGTGCTCGGGCCATGGCTGAAGAGTTATGGCATCGAAATCCTCTTTGCTGTTCCGGGCATCGTGCTAGCCACCATCTTCGTCACCTTTCCCTTCGTCGCGCGTGAACTGATCCCGCTGATGCAGGAGCAGGGCAATGGCGATGAGGAGGCGGCGATCTCGCTTGGCGCAACCGGCTGGCAGACCTTTTGGTATGTCACGCTGCCGAATATCAAATGGGGACTGCTGTACGGGGTGCTGCTCTGCAACGCCCGCGCCATGGGCGAGTTCGGCGCCGTCTCTGTCGTATCAGGCCATATTCGCGGCGAGACCAACACCATGCCGCTGCATGTCGAGATACTCTATAATGAGTACAATATCGGCGCGGCCTTCGCGGTGGCGACGCTGCTGGCCGGTCTGGCGCTCGTGACGCTCGTTCTCAAAACCATTCTCGAAATACGCTTTGGCGCGGGCAACGCAGCCGGTAAGCATTGAAAGGCATATTCATGGAAGTGAAAGTTTCCGGCATCACCAAGCAGTTTGATCGCTTTCCGGCGCTGAACGACGTGTCGCTCGACATTCGTTCCGGCGAGCTGATCGCGCTGCTCGGTCCCTCCGGTTCCGGCAAGACGACGCTGCTGCGCCTCATCGCCGGCCTGGAGCAGCCGACCCAAGGCCGCATCTTCTTCGGCGATGAGGATGCCTCGCACCGCTCGGTGCAGGAGCGCAATGTCGGTTTTGTGTTTCAGCACTACGCCCTGTTCCGCCACATGACGGTTGCCGACAACATCGCCTTCGGCCTGAAGGTGCGCCCTTCCGCCTCCCGCCCGCCGAAAGCGGAAATCCGCAGGCGAGTTTCGGAGCTTCTGGACATGGTGCATCTGACCGGCCTCGAAAAGCGCTACCCGACCCAGCTTTCCGGCGGCCAGCGCCAGCGCGTGGCGCTGGCTCGCGCAGTTGCCATCGAGCCGAAAGTGCTGCTGCTCGATGAACCCTTCGGCGCACTCGATGCCAAGGTGCGCAAGGAACTGCGCCGCTGGCTGCGCGAATTCCACGACCGCACGGGCCACACCACCGTCTTCGTTACCCACGATCAGGAAGAAGCACTGGAACTGGCCGACCGCGTCGTTGTCATGAGCCAGGGCAAGATAGAACAGGTCGGCACGGCGGATGACGTCTACGACACGCCCAATTCCCCGTTCGTCTTCTCCTTCATCGGCGAATCCTCCAGCCTGCCGGTGACAATCCGCGACGGCCAGGTGGTGTTTCAGGGCGAGAGCATCGGCGTCGCCGAAAGTGGCGCAGGTGAGGGCGAGCTGTTCTTCCGTCCGGAAGATGTGGTGCTGACCGACGAGAAAAACGCGCTTTACGGCAAGGTTACCACCTGTCGCCGCCTCGCCGGCACCCGTATCGCCGAAATCGACATCGCCAATAACGGCCATGACCCCTATCACCTAGAAATCGAGGTGCCCCTCAACGCCGCCGTGGCGGTAGGTGCCGAACTGCGGTTTCGCCCGACCCGGTGGAAGGTGTTTGGCAAGAAGTAGGGGAGATGCGGCTGCGATTGGCAGCTGGCGGTTCCCGGTCATACTGGCCTTGAGCCGGTATCCAGCCAACCCAACTCCGTAGGTTGAAAAGAACCTTTCCGCCGCGCAGACGCGCGTCCGACGGATGTATAAGATGTCTGCAACGCTAGCGTACACACCGTCATTCCTGTGATCGTCACAGGTTGCCAGCCGGCGCGCGTCTGCGCGGCGGTGAAACTCCATTCAGCCCAAAGACTTGGTCTGGCTGGATCTCTGTGAAAAGCACAGAGATGAGGGAACCGGGTAAACGCGCCGATCACCCCAGAAACGGAAAAGGGTCGCCAGAGGCGACCCTTCCATGAGCTTGGTCCTGTTTACAGACCCGGGACTGTTTCTCAACGTTCCGAAGGCAAGAGGTTTTTACGCCGAGGGCTGCCCCGTCGAAAACCCACCCTTTCCATTGCCTGCACCAGAGACCGAAATCTCATTAGACATTGGATCACCTCCTTCCGATACGTTGAACATAACTAGAAGGTAGTACGATTCGTCATTAATGCAAGAGGTCTGATCAGGACACCCGCATCACGATCTTGCCAATATGATTGCTGGTTTCCATCAGCCGGTGGGCCTCCACAACTTCGTCCAGCGTGAAGACCTTGTTGATGACAGGCGCAACCTTGCCGCTTTCGATGAGCGGCCAGACCTGTTCGATAAGCTCATCACGGATGGCGCGTTTCTCGTCAGCGGTACGTGGCCGCATGGTGGAGCCGGTGACGGTCAGGCGTTTGACCATGATTGGCCGCAGATCAACCTTTTCAGCCACGGCGCCGCCCAGAAAGGCGATGATGGACAGACAGCCATCCTTGGCGAGTGCGGCAACGTTCTTTTCGAAATAGGCCGCACCGATCATGTCGAGAACCACATCGACACCCTTGCCATCGGTCTCGGCCTTGATGACGGCGGTGAAATCCTCGTCGCGGTAATTGATGGCCCGTTTGGCACCAAGCTTGACGCAGGCCTCGCATTTTTCCGCAGAACCCGCCGTCGCATAGACATCAGCGCCGAAGGCTTTGGCGAGCTGGATGGCGGTTGTGCCGATACCGCTGGTGCCGCCGTGGATGAGCACGCTTTCACCTTCGGTCAGGCCCGCCATCTGGAAGAGGTTGGCCCAGACGGTGAAGAATGTTTCCGGCAGCGCGGCGGCCTTGACGGCGTCGTACCCCTTGGGGAAGGGCAGGGCCTGACCGGCCGGCACGGTGCAGTATTGCGCATAACCGCCGCCATTGGCGAGCGCGCAGACCTTGTCGCCAGGTTTGAATTCGCTGACGCCTTCGCCGAGCGCCACCACTTCTCCGGCAATTTCGAGGCCGAGGATCGGGCTTGCGTCCTTCGGCGGCGGATAGGCGCCCTGTCTCTGCGCGACATCGGGGCGGTTGACGCCGGCCGCCTCGACCCTCACCAGGATTTCGCCTCTGGCGGGGGTTGGCAAAGGTGCTTGCGAAAGCTGCATCACCTCCGGTCCACCATGGGAGGGAAGGTCGATGAAGCGCATTTTTTTGGGCAGGGTCACATTTTCGGGCATGGCCAGGGGCAATTCCTCATTTGTCGGCGTTACCTGAAGATTTAGGACAGATGTACCGCTTAGGGAAGGAGGCCCTTTGTCGCTGATGTCATTTTGTCTCCCCGAACACCCGGATGACGAGGCCGCCTTCGTTTTCTTTCGCGGCTGTCTTGATGCCGGCGATCTCGCTGCCGATGCGCTCGGGATTGGCGATGATCAAACCTTTTGGCAATGTGAGAACGCCGATGGAGCAACGCAGCAGGGCAAAATCCCGCTCATTGCCGCGACGGTCCAGCCCGACCATGCGACCAGCCTGACGGTCCTCTGGCGAATAGAGTTCGGCCACTTCACCGTGAAAATCGCTGAGCAGCCGCTCGAGGATTTCCGTCAGTTCCTCCACCGCCCAGTCACGCACGCCGACGAAGAAGTCGTCGCCGCCGATATGGCCGAGAAAGCAGTCGCCGGCGAAAAAGTAGCGACGCATCAGTGCGGAAAACAGAGTGATGGCGTGGTCGCCGGCATTGAAGCCGTATTTATCGTTGAAGGGTTTGAAATTGTCGAAATCGCAATAGCAGAAGAAACGGGTCTCATCGCCATCGCCGCAGCTGTCGGCGATGAAGCCGCCGATGGCGCGGTTGCCCGGCAGCGCCGTCAGCGGGTTCTGGTCCTGCGCCATCTTGAGCTGTTTTTCATTGATGACCTTGATGAGCGATGCGGCTGAGACGATGCCGGCGTAACGCATGTTTTCGGTCAGGATGATGCAGGCGCTGCCGCCCATGCTGGCGAACATGTTCATCAGTTGATCGGCATCGGCGTCGAGACCCACGATCGGCGCAGGATCGACGAAGTGGGAAATGGTGCGCTCGTAGATCTTGTTCTTGAGGAGATCGCGCCCGAAAGGCCGGTAGATGTATTCCTTGAGGTGATATTCGTTGATGACGCCGCGCGGTTCGCCATTGGCGTTGAGCACCGGGAAAAACGCCTGCTGCGGGTTTCTGCGGAACAATTCGAAGACGCTGTCGACGCTGTCATGCTCATAGACGGTGGGAAGACGCTCTATTTCGCGACGGATGAGGATTTCGTCCAGCGACTGGCTGTTGCGCCGCGCCACGCCCACGCGGTTGAGGTGCGGAAAGCTCTCGGGAAGTTCGCTGGTGAAAACCGTCGGCCTGGCGATCAGCCAGCCCTGCACCAGATCGACGCCATATTCGCGGCAGGTGAGAAATTCCGCTTCGGTCTCGATGCCTTCCGCAATGACCCGGACGCCGAGAACATGAGCGATGTTGACGATGTTGCGCACGAGATGCTGCTTGCGCGGAAGATGATCGACACCGCTGATGAAATGCCGGTCGATCTTCAGGTAATCAAGCGGATAGTCGCATAAAAGCTTCATCTCGCCGTGACCGGCGCCGAAATCGTCGATCGCCAGCTTGAAACCTTCCTTGCGCATGCGGGCGATCAGCGCCTTGAACTCCGGCACGCTGGTATTGTCGAAACGTTCGGAAAGTTCAAAGCATATGGAGGAGGCCGGAATGCCCGCCCGCGCCAGATGGCCAACGAGCTTGTCGAGAATGGCGTCCCCGTGCGGGATAAGCCTTACATCGAGATTGAGAAAGAGGGTGGTGGTGGAAAAATCCGCCAGGGTGGAGAATTTAGCGAGCGCCCGGCTCGCCAGCATCTGCTCGAAGGCCTTCAGCTCGCCATCCTCGGCAGCCTGGTCGAGAAGCGCGAGCGGATTGGAAAACCCAAGCCGGTCATGGCCGTGCATCAGTGATTCATATCCGAAAATCGTGCCCGTCGTCGCCTCGACGATCGGCTGAAATGCGGTTTCAAGCACAAGCTTCGCCATGGGAAACATGTGCCCGGAGGCAAACCGCCTTATGACATCGTTCTCCAGCGTTACGGCCGGCATTTCTGTTCTCCGCTATTGCCAGTTCCCCGTTGGTGGCATGACAAGTCAAATGCACACACGGGAACTTGTCTCTTTTCAGCAGACAATCGCAGATTACAGGTCAACAAAAGCTTTCACGACTGTGAAGCTTTAATGAAGGTTTTATCACGGGCCCCTCAATAGCCAGGGGTATCCAGCAGGCCCTCAGGCCCGGCGCACATGGCCGGTGTGAGCGGCGTAAAGTTCCGCGACATTCAGGCGTTCACGATCCGCCTCGACAGGTGCTGCAGCCTCTGTATCTGCGCCGGTTGCGGCAGCAGAGGCCGCCCATAGTCTCAGCGCGGCCCTTACGACCTCGCTGCCGGATGCGTAGGCGCCGCTATTCACGGCCTCGCGCATTCTTGCTGCCTGTTCCGGGGAAATCGATACTGTCACCATTGGCATGATATCACTCCCTTGTTCAACCGTTGCGAAGGCATCTCCGGTCCGTGTCGGGACCTCATGGGGATCGCGGTCTTGCGGGCGTTTTTTCAGTTTTCGTCTGGCGCCGCTTCCAGCGAAATTTGTATCACTCTGCATATTAGCACGAAACGTGTTCCATTCCCAATTTGCAGTATATCACGGTTTAGTTTTTCCCCTGTGAGCGGCTCCTCAGCATGGGAGCGGCTAGTCTTATCCGGCCTTGCCCGGTTTTCTTTGATCCATGGCAAATCAGCGACATGAAATGGCGCGTTTTTTATTGATTGATTGATCAATCAAGAATATTTTGCCCGCCATCAAGGAGACCCTTATGCCCAAGATCGGAATGGAGCCTTTGCGCCGCAAGGCGCTTGTGGATGCGGCGTTACGCACCATAGGCCACCATGGTTCGCTGAATGTGACAATGTCGGATATTGCCCGGGAAGCGGGCGTATCGCCGGCGCTTGCGCATCATTATTTCGGCAGCAAGCAGCAGCTTCTTCTGGAAACCATCCGCAGCCTGCTGCGGGATCTGAGGCGCGATGCGGTGGCGGCGCTGACCCGCGCCAATGGCCCGCGCGAACGGCTGAGCGCCATCGTTCACGTCTCTTTCCAGAGCGACCAGTTCACGCCCGAGACGGTGGCGGCATGGCTTGCCTTTTATGTGGAGGCGCAGCGCTCGGAAGAAACCCGCCGCCTGCTGGTGCTCTATTCCCGTCGCCTGCGCTCGAACCTCATGGCAAGCCTAAACCGGCTATGCCCGCCCGATGACGCCGCGCGGATTGCGGAAGGTGCGGCAGCCCTTATCGACGGGCTGTATATCAGGCACAGCCTGCGTTCGGCCCCGCTTGGGCTCGCCTCCGCGCCGGCCCTTGTCGAAGACTATTTCGACTTGCAGCTCAAACCATATCCTGATGGACAGCGCCCGAAGCCGTCCGTCCGCATTCTCTAGGAGTATTCGACATGACTATCGCGACGTCTCTCAGGGCGCAGCCCAAAGCCTCGCATTTCATTGACGGCGACTATGTCGAAGACAATGCCGGCACGCTTTTCGAAAGCGTCTTTCCGGCCACCGGCGAAGTCATTGCAAGGCTGCATGCGGCAACGCCCGCGATTGTCGAGCGCGCCATTGCATCGGCCAAACGCGCCCAGAAGGAATGGGCGGCAATGAGCCCCATGGCGCGCGGGCGTATATTGAAACGCGCCGCCGATATCATGCGTGAACGCAACGAGGCGCTCTCCTTGCTCGAGACGCTGGATACCGGCAAGCCGATCCAGGAAACCATTGTCGCCGATCCGACCTCAGGTGCCGATGCCTTCGAATTTTTCGGCGGTATCGCGCCTTCCGCGCTGAACGGCAACTACATCCCGCTCGGCGGCGATTTCGCCTATACCAAGCGCGTGCCGCTCGGCGTCTGTGTCGGCATCGGCGCATGGAACTATCCACAGCAGATCGCCTGCTGGAAGGCGGCCCCGGCGCTCGTTGCCGGCAACGCCATGGTCTTCAAGCCATCGGAAAACACCCCGCTCGGCGCTTTGAAGATCGCCGAAATCCTGATCGAGGCAGGGCTGCCCAAGGGCCTGTTCAACGTCATTCAGGGTGATCGCGATACCGGCCCGCTTCTGGTCAACCACCCGGATGTCGCCAAGGTCTCGCTCACCGGCTCGGTGCCCACCGGTCGCAAGGTGGCCGCCGCCGCCGCCGGGCATCTCAAGCATGTGACGATGGAACTCGGTGGAAAATCGCCGCTGATCGTGTTTGACGATGCCGATATCGAAAGCGCTGTGGGCGGGGCGATGCTCGGCAATTTCTATTCTTCCGGTCAGGTCTGCTCCAACGGTACCCGCGTTTTCGTGCAGAAAAAGGCAAAGGACCGCTTCCTCGAAAACCTGAAGCGCCGCACTGAGGCGATGATCCTCGGCGACCCCCTGGATTACGCCACCCATCTCGGCCCGCTGGTCTCCAAAGCCCAGCAGGAAAAGGTGCTTGGCTATATCGAAAAGGGCAAGGCGGAGGGTGCGACGCTAGTAACCGGCGGCGGCATTCCCAACAATGTTGCAGGCGAGGGCGCCTATGTGCAGCCGACCGTGTTTGCCGATGTGACCGATGACATGACCATCGCGCGCGAGGAAATCTTCGGCCCGGTCATGTGCGTGCTGGATTTCGATGATGAGGATGAGGTTCTGGCCCGCGCCAACGCCACCGAATTCGGCCTTGCCGGCGGCGTCTTCACCGCCGATCTGGCCCGCGCTCATCGCGTGGTCGACCAGCTGGAGGCGGGCACGCTGTGGATCAATACCTACAATCTCTGCCCGGTGGAAATCCCATTCGGCGGCTCCAAGCAGTCTGGTTTCGGGCGCGAGAATTCGGCGGCGGCGCTGGAGCATTATAGCGAGCTGAAGACGGTTTATGTGAGCACGGGGAAGGTGGACGCGCCTTATTGAGATTTGGTGGGGGGGACCCCACCCTCAGCCCGTCAATCGGAACCAACGCTCATTGGAGAGAAAGCAAATCATGCACGCAGATTACGTCATCGTCGGTTCCGGTTCCGCAGGCTCCGCCATCGCCTATCGCCTGTCGGAAGACGGCCGTTATTCGGTGATTGTCATTGAGGCTGGCGGCTCGGATTTCGGGCCTTTCATCCAGATGCCGGCCGCACTCGCCTGGCCGATGAGCATGAAGCGCTACAATTGGGGCTATCTCTCCGAACCCGAACCGAACCTCGACAATCGCCGCATCACCGCCCCACGCGGCAAGGTCATCGGCGGTTCGTCCTCCATTAACGGCCTTGTTTACGTGCGCGGCCATGCCGAGGATTTCAACCGCTGGGAGGAATTGGGCGCGCATGGCTGGGCCTATGCGGATGTGCTGCCTTATTTCAAGCGCATGGAACACAGCCATGGCGGCGAAGAGGGGTGGCGCGGCACGGATGGGCCGCTGCATGTTCAGCGCGGGCCGGTCAGCAATCCGCTGTTCCACGCCTTCATTCAGGCTGGTGCGCAGGCAGGCTTCGAGCTGACAGACGACTATAACGGCTCCAAACAGGAAGGTTTCGGCCTGATGGAGCAGACCATCCATAATGGCCGCCGCTGGTCCGCCGCCAATGCCTATCTGAAGCCGGCGCTGAAGCGCGGTAATGTCACGCTGGTCAATGGCTTCGCCCGCAAGGTCGTCATCGAGAACGGCCGTGCCGTCGGCGTCGAAATCGAGCGCAGGGGCGGGGTGGAAACCATCAGGGCCGATCGTGAGGTCATCGTCTCGGCATCGTCTTTTAATTCACCGAAATTGCTGATGCTTTCGGGCATCGGGCCTGCCGCTCATCTGAAGGACATGGGCATAGAGGTTAAGGCGGATCGGCCGGGTGTCGGCGCAAACCTTCAGGACCATATGGAGTTTTATTTCCAGCAGGTCTCCACCAAGCCGGTGTCGCTTTACTCCTGGCTACCCTGGTTCTGGCAGGGGGTCGCGGGTGCGCAATGGCTGCTGTCGAAAGGCGGGTTAGGGGCCTCCAACCAGTTCGAGGCCTGCGCCTTCCTGCGTTCAGCGCCCGGCCTGAAACAGCCTGACATCCAGTACCATTTCCTGCCCGTCGCCATCTCCTATGATGGCAAGGCGGCTGCGAAAAGCCATGGTTTTCAGGCACATGTCGGCTACAACCTGTCGAAGTCGCGCGGCAATGTCACGCTGCGTTCCGCCGATCCGCATGACGACCCGGTCATCCGCTTCAACTATATGAGCCACCCGGAAGACTGGGAAAAATTCCGCCATTGCGTGCGCCTCACGCGCGAGATTTTCGGCCAGAAAGCCTTCGACGATTTTCGCGGGCCGGAAATCCAGCCGGGCGAAAAGGTGGAGACGGACGAACAGATCGACGCCTTCCTGCGCGAACATCTGGAAAGCGCCTATCACCCCTGCGGCACCTGCCGGATGGGCGACAGGAACGACCCCATGGCCGTCGTTGATCCCGAATGCCGGGTGATCGGCGTGGAGGGGCTGCGGGTCGCCGACAGCTCGATCTTCCCGCACGTGACCTATGGTAATCTGAATGGCCCGTCGATCATGACCGGCGAAAAGGCGGCGGACCACATCCTTGGCAAAACCCCGCTGCCGCGCTCCAATCAGGAGCCGTGGGTAAACCCGCGAGCGGCTGTCAGCGACCGGTGAGGGTCAATGGTAATCATCCTCACGCTGGTGGCGAACGGCGGCAATGGTGACTGTTTCCGGGCCGTCGATGCGGAACAGCACGATATAGCCGGATGACCCGAACGGCACGAGGAGTTCACGTATCAGCCCGTTTTCAGAAGATGCCTTACGGCAACTGAAGGGAAATTCGCTGAGAATGTCTAATCCTGCTCTTATGGCGTGAATGGCCTTCTCGGCCACATTGATGTCGTATGCGATCAGAAAATCATAGATGCGATCGAAATCCGCCAGTGCTTCTTCGGTATGACGAAGCTGATATGTCATTTCCGTTTCGCGGCTTTCGCAGCATCGAGTTTTCTTTGCATCATCGAAAGAACATCGTCGGTGCTATAATAGACACCGGTGCGCTCCGCTTGTTCGAGCGACGCCAGCCCGCGCGCAATGAATTCCGCCTGCGATTTGCGGATTTCCACCTGCCTGCGGACCGAATCCTCGACAAATGACGATAGCGTCTCGCCGTCTTTCAGAACGCTTTCTGCCGCCTCGCGGAAATCCGCCGTTACACGCAGCGAAGGCAAAGTTGCGGTTTTCATCTTTTCTCTCCATGCGTTGCATTTGCGATGCGCAGCTTCTGCCGTCTGTCGCAACGAGTCAAATGCAAAACTTGCAATCGCCGGCTGGCAGGCCGATAAAAGGGCCTCCCGCCCGACAATAACTGAAATCACCGATCTGGATCCCCATGCCCGTCGACTACAAAAAGCTGAAGATGCTCCGCCGTTCCCGTGTTGTGTGGGGTTCATGGCGGGTGTGGAAGCCGAGGGCAGTATTCTGGATCGGCGCGCTTGCAGTCGGCATCATCAGCGTCGGGTTTGCCTGGGCGGCGGATCGCGCCCAGCATCTTTTCTTCTCGGCAACATCTTCCGGCGAATGGGCGTTTCTGCTGCCGCTTGTCGTGACGCCGCTCGGTTTCACGCTGTGCGCCTGGCTGGCGCTGACGGTTTTTCCCAATGCCGGCGGCAGCGGCATTCCCCAGGCCATCGCCGCGCGGCACCTACGTGACGACGCGGATCGTTCGCGGCTCCTGTCGCTGAAACTCGCTTTCGGCAAGGTCGCGCTGACGGTCGTCGGGCTTTTGTCCGGTGCGTCAATCGGGAGAGAGGGACCAACCGTGCAAGTCGGGGCCTCGATCATGCTTCAGGCGGCGCGCTGGGGCGGCATGGCACAGGCAAAGGGTCTTATTCTTGCCGGATCAGCGGCGGGTATTGCGGCAGCGTTCAACACACCGCTGGCCGGCATCGTGTTTGCCATCGAGGAAATGAGCAAGACCTACGAATCCCGGGCAAACGGCCTCGTCCTTACCGCCGTCATCCTGTCCGGCCTTGCCTCGCTGGCGCTGGTCGGCAGCTATACTTACTTTGGCACCAGTTCCGTCATGGCGAAAACCATGATGGACTGGCTGCTTGTACTGGTCTGCGGCATTGGTGGTGGTGCGTTCGGCGCGCTGTTCAGCGCGGGGGCGCTGCGCCTGTCCGCGCGCATCCGGCGCTTCGCCCAGGCCATGCCGTCAAGGCGGATGCTGGCGGTTGCCGCCGCCTGCGGCCTTGCCTCCGCCGTCATCGGTATTGCGACTGATGGCGCGACCTTCGGAACGGGTTACGAACAGGCGCGCGCCGCAATCGAGGGCCAGGCCGCACCGGCCTTCTTCTTCATCGAAAAGCTGGCGGCCACGTTTCTGGCGATGATGTCGGGCATTCCGGGCGGTATATTCGCGCCGTCGCTGTCCGTGGGCGCGGGCTTTGGCAGTACGATGGCGACTTTGCTGGGTACGAGCATCGGCCTTGGCGCCATTGTCGGCATGGCGGGATATTTCGCGGGCGTGGTGCAGGCCCCCATGACGGCTTTCGTGATCATCCTCGAAATGACCGGCAATCATGACGGCGTCATCCCCATCATGGTGGCATCGATGCTGGGATATCTAACCTCCCGGCTATTCTCCCGGGAGCCGCTCTATCACGGCCTGTCGCGTGTTTTTATTGCCCAGAGCATCCGCGCCAAACGCGCAGCACAGGCCGCTGAGACCTGACCCGACTTTACGCGCGGATACCCGCCACTCCGAAATAGCCAAGTCCCGGTATCTTCACACCGGGCCGGCTGAAATCGAAACCCGCGACCAGGCCGAGGAAATTGACCTCGAAGCCGCTGCGTGCGCCCGCCGAAATGCCGAACAACCCGCCAAGCGAGAGGCTCGCATCCTTCCAGTCGTCGGCGACGTGGTAAAACGCGCCGTTGGGCAGATAGTCGCGGCCCACCGCGTCTGATGGCAGAACCACACCGAGCTCCGGCACGCTGCGCAGCACATGGGCAACGAAAGTGTTGGAGTTGGGACCGGGATAGATACGATAGCCGCCCGGTTTGCCATAGGGATAGTCGGCAATCGCCTGTTCGATCTTCGGGATCAGTTTTTCCGCTGCGGCCCCATGAATGGCCACCACCTGACGCGGCGTGTTGGAATACCAATAGGCATCCGCCGGATAGCCATTGTGGCGTATCGGCATTCCCCAGCCCACCTTGTCGTAGCGATCGTAGGCCGTCGCGCCCGGCTTTTTCAGCACGATCCAGGCATGGCTGGCGACGGAGCCTTTAAAGCCACCGGTCATGGCGGAAAAAACGTAAACCGCCGCCTGCCGGTCGGCACCTGCTTGCGGCAGGGTGCCGGAGGAAGACCAGCGCGCGTCACGCCAGCCCTGCGGGTGATCCCTCATGGCCCACAACCCCGCCGATGCCAGAGCTGGCAGCAGATAGATGATGGCAATCGCCAGCAGCAGACGTTTTGCAAATTTCACTGATAGCCTCGTGCATCGAAAAATCAATTGCGCTATCAACGACATAAAATCAGAACTTTTTGAGGCCGCAAAAATGAACAATTCCGTTACCGTCGAAGTCCTCAGGGGCAGTCTGGTCGAAAGCCGCCACCAGGGTCTTGCAGTGGTGGTGGATGGCGATGGTGGCGTCGTGTTTTCAGCTGGCGATGTCGAGCGTGGCGTTTTCCCGCGTTCTGCCTGCAAGGCCATGCAGGCGCTGCCGCTGGTGGAAAGCGGCGCGGCGGATGCCTATGGCTTCGGCAATCGCGAACTGGCGCTTGCCTGCTCTTCCCATTCCGGCGAGGACGAACACGCGGCGCTCGCCGCCTCCATGCTCGCAAGGGCAGGCAGGGATGTGGATACGCTGGAATGCGGCGCGCACTGGTCTTCCGACCAGAAGACCATCATCCATCAGGCCCGCACGCTGGAAAAGCCGACGGCACTTCACAATAACTGCTCCGGCAAGCACTCCGGCTTCATCTGCGCCTGCTGTCACACAGGCACCGACCCCAAGGGCTATGTCGGTTACGACCACCCCCTGCAGCGGGAAATCCGCGCGACGATGGAAAGCCTGACGGGTGCGACGCTTGGCCATGACAATTGCGGCGTGGACGGTTGCTCGATCCCCACTTATGCCGTGCCGCTGAAGGGTCTGGCGCATGGTTTTGCCAAGATGGCGACGGGCAGGGGGCTGGAGGCCGGGCGCGCGCAAGCCTCCCGCCAGCTCTTTGACGCCTGCATGGCGGAACCCTTTTATGTGGCGGGCACCGGCCGCACCTGCACCAGGCTGATGCAGATCGCGCCGGGCAGGATTTTCGCCAAGACCGGCGCAGAAGGCGTGTTCGTGGCCGCACTGCCGGAAAAGGGCATCGCCATGGCGGTGAAATGCGAAGACGGCACGACGCGTGCGGCGGAAGCGATGATTGCCGCAATGCTGGCGAAATATTTCGATGGCGCCGAGAACGAGGCGCTGCTTGCCATGGCAAACCGGCAGATGCGCAACTGGAACGGCATCCATGTCGGCGATATCCGGGTTGTCGGCCTCTAGAGGAATCTCCTGTAAAACTGCGCAGCGGCTTTACGTCCGGAACACGCGTAAAGACAAAAAATAAGGCGCGCGGTATGCCTTCGGTTAAACGCGACACGCTTCAGAAATAACCTTTGACGCGGCCCGCTGCCGGCAGGATGATGGTTTGCCCTTGCATGTGATGGTCTGCCAGATCGCCGCCGCAGGGGCTGGCGTCTGCACGCGAGGAGGTGGGCGCCCCTCATTGCCCTGGAGGTTGCATATCCATGTTCACACTGTTTTTCTCCCCCGGTTCCTGCTCCCGCGCCAGCCATATCGTGCTTGAGGAATCCGGCCTGCCTTACACGGCCCATCGCGTCAACTTCGCCGAGGGCGAGCAGCGCTCCGAGGCATTCCTGAAGATCAACCCGAAAGGCCGCGTGCCAGCGCTGGCAACGGCAAGCGGGGTGCTGACGGAAACGCCTGCCATCCTCGCCTTCATTGCGCAGATGGCTCCGGAGAAGAAACTCGCCCCACTCGACGATCCCTTCGAATTCGCCCTGATGCAAGCCTTCAACGCCTTCATTTCCTCCACGGTGCATGTCGCCCATGCGCATGGCCGGCGCGGCAGCCGCTGGGCGAGCGAGGATAGTTCCCTGGCGGATATGAAAGCGAAGGTGCCGCAGACCATGACCGATTGTTTCGAATTGATCGAGCACGGCATGCTGCACGGTCCATGGGTCTTGGGCACCGCCTATTCGGTCGCCGATCCCTATCTATTCGTCATGTCCGGCTGGTTGGAAAGCGACGGCGTGGATATCGCCCGCTTCCCGAAGGTGCATGATCACTTCAGGCGCATGAACGAGCGCCCGGCCGTGCAGCGGGCGCTGGCGGGTGAGAAGGGGTGATGTGCTAAAAAGCTTGCTTCGTCGTCCTCGGGCTTGTTCCGAGGATGACGTCGAGTGCGAAGAGAGGTCTGCCAACTATCCCCAGCTACTGCCTTCGTTCACGCCGCCTCGGCGGCCCGGCTGTCCCACATGGACTTGAATGCCGTGCGGGCCTGGCAGCGCTCCAGCCAGGCTTTCAGCGCCGGATGGGCGTCAAACAGCGGCTGGTGGCCCTGCGCGTAACGGACGATCTCCGCCACGTTGAGATCGGCGACGGTGAAACGGTCGCCTACCAGATAATCGTGGCTGGCAAGATGTTGCTCCAGCACCCGGAAGGGCCGCCTCAAGAGGCGCGCGGCGACATCGATCACCGCTTTGCCGGCATCGCTTTCCGAAAGCCCTTCGGCAATGGCGGAGGAAATCTTCAGCGAATTGGTCTCGATTTCGGTCGCGGCAAAGAACGACCATTGCAGCATCGCCGCATCTTCCTTCAGGTCGACCGGTGCGAGCGGTCCGCCATATTTGCGGACGAGATAAAGGTTGATGGCCATGGATTCATAAAGCACCATGCCGTCATCTTCGATGCAGGGGATGGTGCCCATCGGATTGATGGCCAGAAACGCGGGGGACAGCGTGTTGAGCGGCGCGTCTGCGGCCAGGGGATCGGCAACGCGGCGGGCCTGCACGACAGGCACGTGCTTGAATTCCATGCCCAGTTCCCCGGCAAGCCAGAGCGTGCGCGTGGCGCGGGAACGGTAGACACCATAGATCGTCAACATCGAAGTCACCCTTTTACCTTTTCGATGGCGGCACGTTAAGGTCTCGTCCTTTTAAAGTGAAGTTGTGGATGTCAGGGTCAACTATGATTTTTTCTGATCCGTCAGGAGGTCCGTATCCGGTGACAGCCGGGCCTCGAAACGGTCGATGAACCGATCGAAAAGCCGCGCGAATGTCTCGACATCCTCCTCCGGCCATCCATCCATCACGTCCTGGATGACGCTCATCTTGGTCCGGCGCATTTCCTGCAGCAGACTGGTGCCAAGTGGTGTGATCTCGACGATGCTGCGGCGGGCATCCTCCTGCGAGACGCCGCGTTTCAACAGGCCGCGCCCGACCATATCCGCCACCACCCGGCTGCCGCGCGAGGGGTCGATGCGCATGCCCTCGGCAATCGCACCAACGGTGACATCGCCGTCCGCGCGGCGCAATATATCGAGAACGTCGATATGGGAGAGTTCCAGACCCGGAGCCACCTTGGCAAGCGCCATGCGCCCGATGATGCGCCGTCCGATCATGATGCGCATACGCGTCATCGTATTGCCGATGCGCTTGATGTCTTCGGGCAGATCCTCGTTCCAGTCTTCCTCAGTCGACACGCTCAGCCGTTCCTTTCAATCCCGATTTGCGATCACATTTAGCGCCAATATCATGGATGTCAAAAACTTGCCATTGACATATATATGCTAATAGCACACAAATTGTCGCAGCAAAATTGCCGAAACTCAACGAGATTTTTCATGGATATGTCCGTTGCCCCCGTGGCGCCGCTTGTGTCGGATCACCGGCGTAGGCTCATCGTTTTCCTGTTTCTGATGCTGGCCATGTTCATGGCTACCCTCGACAACCAGATCGTCTCGACAGCGCTGCCCACCATCGTCGGCGAATTCGGCGCGCTGGAGCGTTTCGGCTGGATCGGCTCGGCCTACCTTCTGGCCACCAGCGCGGTCATGCCTGTTTATGGCAAGCTCGGAGACCTGTTCGGGCGAAAATACGTGATGATCGCGGCGGTTATCATCTTCACGCTCGGCTCGCTCGCTTGCGGGCTGGCCTGGTCAATGGATAGCCTGATCGCGGCCCGCGTGCTTCAGGGCCTTGGCGGCGGCGGCATCATGGTTTCGATCTTCTCCGTCAATGCGGATCTGTTCGAACCGCGTGAAAGAGCTCGTTACCAGAGCTATTCCAGCCTCACCATCATGGCCTCGGGCAGCGTCGGGCCCATTCTCGGCGGCACGATGAGCGATCTGTTCGGCTGGCGGTCGATCTTCCTCATCAACCTGCCACTCGGGCTTATCGTCATCACCGGCCTGATTTTCCTGCTGCCCTACCGCCGTCCCGCGCGTCAGCCGAAGATCGACTATCTCGGCGCCGTCCTGCTGGCAGCGACGATCGCAAGCGTCGTCTTCTGGGCCGACAGCAGCGAATTGTTCGGTTCGCTTATTGCAGGTCCCAGCCTCGGTATTATCGCTTTCGCCGTCATCGCCGCATTCCTCTGGGTGCAAGTGGAACGTCGCGCGCCGGAACCCGTGGTGCCGCTCAGGCTCTTCAAGGACAGCACCTTTCCGCTGTTGATGATCGTTTCATTGACCAGCGGCGGCATTGGCATCGGCATGGTCAATTATTACGCGCTGTTCCTGCAGACCACGACCGGGCTTTCCCCATCCCATGCCGGCCTGTTCTTCATCGCCGTCACCGGCGGCATCGTCATGGGTTCACTGTCTGCCGGGCGGTTGATCTCGATCACCGGCGTCTACAAGCCGTTTTCGGTGGCCGGGCTCACCATCAATGTCATCGCCATGCTGCTCTTCACGCAGATGCATGCGGGAACGCCGCTTTGGCTGATTGCGATTCTCATGCTGGCGCAGGGTTTCGCCGTCGGCCTCGGCCAGCAGGCACCCATTATCGGCGTGCAGAATTCCGCGCCGAAGGCCGATATCGGTGCCGCGAGCGGCGCGGTGACGCTCACCCGCATGGGCGGCGCAGCAATCGCCATCTCGGTCTATGGCGCGATCGTCACCTCCAGCCTCAAGGGCGTTGCCGTGACCATTCCGGGTGTCGGAAGGATTGAGGAATTGACGCCGAAGATGCTCTCCGAACTGCCCGCGGCATCGCAGGCAGCCGTTGCCTCGCTCTATTCGGATGCCTTCACGCCGCTGTTCTTCGCAGCCGCCGCAACCGCCGCCATCGGCCTTGCCGCAGCACTGATGCTGAAACCGGTCCGGTTGCCAGCCGCAGCACAGGCGGCCAAGCCGGCGGAAAGTGCGGGGGAGTAGGGGGCGGCTGTCCCTATAAGGCGCGGTGAACTCGAGCTGTGCCTTCCTCCGGCAACTTGCTCTTCCCTCCTCCCTGTGAGAAGCACAAGGATGAGGGATGGTTCCGGGCCTTTCCAATATGCCCGCGACCTCTGAGCGCGAAAACAAAACCGCACCCCTGGAAATTTAACGCCCGTTCCGCGTTATGCTCGCAGCACTTTAAATTCGCGCGGGCGGCCCTATCTCAATGAATATGAAGCCGGAACAGCTCCTGAACTCCACACCCAAGGGTCTTTATTGCCCGCCGGGCGATTTTTATATCGACCCGGTGCGGCCGGTGGCGCGCGCGTTGATAACCCACGGCCATTCCGATCACGCCCGCGCCGGCCACGGGACGGTGCTGGCCACACGCCAGACGCTCGATATCATGCGCATCCGTTACGGCGAGGACTTCTGCGGCAGCGAGCAGGCGGTCGCATTCGGGGAGACGGTGGAGGTAAACGGCGTGACCGTCGGTTTCCACCCGGCGGGCCATGTGCTGGGTTCGGCACAGATCTCCGTGGAAATGAACGGCATGCGCATCGTTGCCTCCGGCGATTACAAGCGCGGTATCGATCCCACCTGTACACCCTTCGAAACGGTGCCGTGTGATGTCTTCATCACCGAGGCCACCTTCGGGTTGCCGGTATTTCACCACCCGCTGCCGCGGGTGGAAATCGGCAAGCTGCTCACCTCCATCAAGCAGTTTCCCGAGCGCACCCATCTGGTCGGCGCTTATTCACTCGGCAAAGCGCAGCGCGTTATCAGGCTCCTGCGCGACAATGGTTATGCCGATCCCATCTATATCCACGGCGCGCTGGCGCGGCTTTGCGATTATTACGTGTCGCAAGGCATCGATCTCGGTGAGCTGCGCCCCGCGACGCTTGAAAAAAGCGATCCCGCCATCTTCAAGGGCGCGATCGTCGTCGGCCCGCCCTCTGCATTTCAGGAGCGCTGGGCGCGCCGTTTCAACGAGCCGCTGATCGCATTCGCGTCCGGATGGATGATGGTTCGACAGCGGGCGAAACAGGGCGGCGTGGAGCTGCCTTTGGTCATCTCCGACCACTGCGACTGGCCGGAACTGCTGGAAACCATCAAGGAAATTGGCCCGCAGGCCGTCTGGGTCACGCATGGTCGCGAGGAGGCGCTGGTGCGCTGGTGCGAATTGCAGGGCATTGCTGCCAAACCGCTGCATCTTGTCGGTTACGAAGACGAGGGGGATTGAGATGAAAGCCTTCGCCACCCTTCTCGACCGACTTGTCCTCACCCCATCGCGCAACGGCAAGCTGAAGCTTTTGACCGATTATTTCCGCGATACGCCTGACCCAGACCGGGGGTATGGGCTGGCGGCGATTGCCGGCACGCTGGACCTCAAAAGCGTCAAGCCCGCAATGCTGCGCGAGCTGGTGCTGGAGCGCATGGACGAGGTGCTGTTCCGCTATTCATACGATTATGTCGGCGACCTGGCCGAGACCATCTCGCTGGTCTGGGGCAATATCGGCGGTCTGGATGATTCCGAGGCGCAGGATCCCCGTCTTGGCGAAGTCGTAACGCTGATGAATTCTCTCGGCCGCACCGAGGTGCGCGGAGCGGTGCGCGATCTGCTCGACCGGCTCGATACCTCCTCGCGTTTCGCCTTCCTGAAACTCGCAACAGGCAGCCTTCGCATCGGCGTTTCGGCGCGGCTGGCGCGGCAGGCACTGGCGGATTTCGCGGATAAGGACATCATCGAAATCGAAACCCTCTGGCACGGTCTGACGCCGCCTTACACGACGCTTTTCGCCTGGCTCGAGGGCAAGTCCGAGCGACCGGTTCTGGCAACGCCCGCCATCTTTCACTCGGTAATGCTGGCCACCCCGGTTGCAGACGGCGATCTCGATGGTCTGGACCCTGCCGATTATGCGGCCGAGTGGAAATGGGACGGCATCCGTGTGCAGCTTTCCCGCGCAGGCGAGACGCGCAAACTCTACTCTCGCTCCGGCGACGATATTTCCGGCGCATTTCCCGATGTGCTCGATGCCATCGATTTCGAAGGCGTCATGGATGGTGAATTGCTGATTGGCGGCACGGCGCGCTCCAACAATCTCACGCGCACCTTTTCCGACCTTCAACAACGGCTGAATCGCAAGACGGTGACGGCCAAGATGCAGGATGACTATCCGGCCTTCATCCGCGCCTATGACCTGCTGTTCGATGGCGAGAGCGACATTCGCGCGCAGACGTATATAGAACGCCGTGGCCGCCTGTCGGATATCATCGAACATGCCCCGCATGACCGCTTCGACCTGTCTCCGCTCATCGGTTTTTCAACATGGGACGAGCTGAATACGCTGCGCGCCGCGCCGCCCGATCCGGTGATCGAAGGCGTCATGATCAAGCGCCGCGACAGCGCCTACCAGGCCGGCCGGGCCAAGGGACCGTGGTTCAAGTGGAAACGCGATCCCTACAATATCGATGCTGTCATGATGTATGCGCAGCGCGGCCATGGCAAACGCTCGAGTTATTATTCCGATTTCACCTTCGGCGTATGGGCGGAAGGGGAGAATGGTGAACAGCTGGTGCCGGTTGGCAAGGCCTATTTCGGTTTTACCGATGCGGAGCTTGAAGTGCTGGACAAGTTCGTGCGCGACAATACCGTCGAGCGTTTCGGGCCCGTGCGCGCGGTGCGCGCCACGCCGGATTTCGGTTTCGTGCTGGAGGTGGCCTTTGAGGGCATCAACCGTTCCAACCGCCACAAATCCGGCGTTGCTATGCGGTTTCCGCGCATTGCGAGGCTCCGCGCCGACAAACTCCCGGCGGAGGCGGATCGCCTGGCGACGCTTTTGGCGATGATCGATGGCGTTGATGGGTAGGGGTCTCCGCTGTCTCCCTCATCCCTGTGCTTGTCACAGGAATCCAGCCAGCCCAAGTCCTCGGGCTGATGGGACTCTTCCCGCCGCGCCGATGCGCGTCGACTGGATTCCTGTAACAAGCCCAGGAGTGAGGGCATGTTTCGTCCAGAAAATGCCATGATGGCTGCGAATACATTGTTGTCATTCGCGAATCCGTGATTGGACAGCCTCTCGCCGCAGTGCTGAACTGCTTCTAATGTTTTGATCACTCAGGTGCGCATATGCCAGATAAACGCTTTCTCTCCTCAGCATTCGGACAGGAAGAAAGCGGCGCGACCTTAAGGAGCCTGACGCGGCGCAATCTGCTTGTGGGTGCCATGGGCCTGTCAGCAGCGGCACTTCTGCCCGCTGGTGCGAAAGCGGGCATTCCCACGCCCGAAGTGCTGCCGCTGGAAAAGCAGGATTACGGCGAGGCGCGCAAACGGTTCCATACCCATTTGCTGCGCAAAATGTCCGCTCCGGAAAAATCATCGCCGCTCGGCACACCGCCGGGCGCGGAACGGGTCACCTATCGTGGCGGGCCGGATGGTTCCATCGAACTTGTGGCCTGGCTTTCCCATTATCAGCCCTCGACGGTACTCAAACCCGCGGTGCTTTTCCTGCACGGCGGCAACGCCACCGGTGACGGCCATTGGGCGATGATGAAGCCCTATTGGGAGGCGGGTTTCGTCGTGCTTTTACCGTCCTTCCGGGGCGAAAACGGCCAGAACGGCAATTATTCCGGTTTCTACGACGAAACAGCGGATGCGCTGGCGGCGGCGACCTATCTGGAAAGCCTGCCCGGTATCGACAGGAAACGCTTCTTCATTGCCGGGCATTCCAATGGCGGCACGCTGACGCTTTTGGCCGCCATGAGCCGCAAATTCCGTGCTGCCGCGCCGATTTCGGCGGGCGTTAATTCATGGCGTTACTTCAACCGCTACTCGGACGAACTCTGTTTCGACGAAACCGACGAGCGGGAATTCATCATGCGCTCTTCGGTCTGTTTCGGCCCCAGCCTCAAATGCCCGGCGCTTTTGCTGCGCGGCACGGAGGAGCGCCCGTTCGACGCCGATCACCAGCTTTTCGTCGATCGCGCCGTGTATTCGGGATTCAAGGTCGACAAAAAACTGCTGCCCGGCACACACAATGGCGTGGTGCCGGGCGCCGTGACGGAAAGCATCCGCTTTTTCAACGAATTTGCATAAAAAAGGGCCGAAAACCGCGTTGCAGCTTTCGGCCCTCTCGTAAAGTCAGGCGCTCTTCTTGAAGTAGCCGAGCAGCCGCATGGCATTGGCGGTGACGAGAACCGTAGCGCCGGTGTCGGCGAAGACAGCGAGCCACAGGCCGGAGAGGCCGGTAACCGTTGTCACCAGGAATACCGCCTTCAGGCCGAGCGCGATCGTTACGTTCTGGTGGATATTGCGCATGGTGGCGCGCGATAGGCCGATCAGGCGGGCAGCATCGCCGACATTGTTGCGCATCAACGCCGCATCCGCCGCTTCCATCGCCACATCCGTGCCTGAGCCGATGGCGACACCGACGCTTGCAGCCGCGAGGGCGGGCGCATCGTTGATGCCGTCGCCCACCATCACCACGGTTTTCTTCTGGGCAAGCTTGCGGATTTCCTCGACCTTGTTCTGCGGCAGGAGTTCGCCGCGCGCTTCAAGTCCCAGCTTGTTGCCGATTGCCTTTGCCGTGCGGGCATTGTCGCCAGACAGCATGAGCGAGGAAATACCCATCTCCTTCAGTGCCTTGATGCCTTCTGCCGCATCCTTGCGCGGCTCGTCGCGCATGGCGAAGAGACCGCTTGCCGCACCCTCGGCCATGACGACGGCCACGGTCTTGCCTTCGCTTTCCAGTGCGGAAATGCGCTCTGCAAGTTCCGTCGATACGGTCCCGACTTCGGTTGCAAAACGCGGCGCGCCGATGAACAGGCGCTTGCCGCCGACGGTGCCCTGCATGCCACGACCGGAAATCGCCTTGATCTCCGAGCCGGGCAGGGAAGTTACGCCTGCCTTGTTGGCATGGTTGACGATGGCTCTGGCAAGCGGATGGCTGGACTCGTTCTCGATGGTCGCGGCTTGCGCGATCAGCCCGGCCTCGTTGCCGTCAAGAGCCACGACATCCGTCACGACAGGTTCGCCGAGCGTCAGCGTGCCGGTCTTGTCGAAGGCCACGGTTTCGGTGCGTGCCAGCATCTCGATAACCGCACCGCCCTTCACCAGCATACCGTGCCGTGCCGCAGCCGAAAGGCTGGAGGCGATGGCAGCCGGAACGGAAATGACGAGTGCGCAGGGGCAACCGATCAGAAGCAGGGCGAGACCGCGATAAATCCAGGTGTCCCAATCGCCAAGGCCCACAAGCGGCGGCACGACGATGGTAAGTGCGGAAATCGCGACGATCAGCGGCATGTAATAACGCGAGAAGTTCTGGATGAAGCGCTCGGTCGGGGCGCGGGCGTCCTGTGCTTCTTCAACGAGCGTGATGATGCGGGCAATGGTGTTGTCTTCCGGCGCGCGGTCGACCCGAATGCGCAGCGAACCGTCATGGTTGATCGAACCCGCAAAGACGCGTGCGCCCTTTTCCTTGGCGACCGGAATACTCTCGCCGGTCATCGGCGATTCGTCGACGCTGGATTCGCCTTCCATCACCACGCCATCGGCGGCAATGCGGTCGCCCGGACGCGCCACGACCACCTGTCCGATGCGAACCTTATCGGCGGCCACCTGCCGAAGCGTACCGTTTTCTTCCACCAGTGCCGTTTTTGGCAGCAGGGAACCGAGAGCCTTGATGCCCGAGCGGGCACGTGCGGCGGCAAAGCCTTCCAGCAACTCGCCAACGGAGAACAGCAGCACGACGATCGCCGCTTCTTCCGCCTCGCCAATGATGATGGCGCCGATGGCGGCAATCGTCATCAGCATCTCGATGGTGAAGATTGCCCCGAAACGCGCGGCGTTGAAGGCGTTGCGCGCAATGGGAAACAGCGTGACCAGCGTTGCGACGATGAAGGCGTAACTGCCCCATGCCGGGAAGCCAAGCTCCGCAGCATAGGCAACGGCCACGAGAATGGTGCCGGTGAAGGTGTTGCGCGCCTTGGCCGTGCGCCACCACACGCCTTTTTCATCCGCGCCATGGGCGTGGCCCATGTCGGCGCTCTGCGCGACGGTTTCAACGCTCCCGTGGCTATGCGCGTGCTTCGCATCGTCATGATGGTGGCCGCCGCAGCTTGAATGGTCGTGGTCGGCGTGGTCATGGCTCGAATGGTCGTGGCCTGAATGATCATGTTTGTGATCGTGATCATGGCCGTGATGACCGCCGCATGATCCATGGTCATGGTCGTGCGCATGATCATGATTATGTTCTTCGACCTTGCCGAGTGCGGTTTTTTCCTGCGGCAGCAAGGCAGGCTTGAAGCCGAGCTTGCGCAGCGTGTCCTCGATCTTGTCGACCGGGGTTTTGTTGTTTGCCAGAGAAAGGTTCAGCCTTTCGCGCGCAACGGATACCTTGACGTCGGCAACACCGGGCAGACGCGAGAGCGCGGTTTCAATCTTGGCCGCGCAGCTGCCGCAATCCATGCCGCCGACAGAGAAGGCCAGGGCATTGTTCTGCTCAATGCTCGGTGGTGCTTCCGCATGGTGATGACCACCGCACGATGAATGGTCATGATCATGCCCATGATCGTAATGTTCCGCCGCAATCTTTTCGCGCGGAGCCTTGTCCTGCGGCAACAAAGCGGGCTTGAAGCCAAGTTTGCGCAGCGTATCCTCGATTTTTGCGACCGACGTTTTGTCTTCCGCCAGCGAAAGGTTCAGCCTTTCGCGCGCAACGGAGACCTTGACGTCGGCAACGCCGGGCAGGCGGGAGAGCGCCGTTTCGATCTTCGCCGCACAGCTGCCGCAATCCATGCCGCCGACCGTGAAGGTCAGGTCTCCTGATTCCCCGTTCAAACTGCCGCGTGTCGAAATATTCATGGTTCTAGCTCCTGAATTCCACTCGACAGCCAATCTGGCACCTCTAGCAACTAGAGGTTCAAGGGCAAAAATGCGCTTTTCCGATTTTTTTTGAAAGGCACACACCAGCCTCGCGCCAGCCGCGCAATGCATCATGCCTTCAAACTTGGTTTCATGAAGCGGTTCAGATGACAGCACTCCTATTGAAAAACTGCCGCCGGGCGGCCTCGCTGGCGGTTATTGCGCTGCTGCCTTTCCTGAGCGGCTGCCTTTTCGTGACGGATACGAGCCGGATGAACCCGGACGTCTTCGTTCAGGAAACGGCGCCGGTGTTCAATTTCAATTCCGTAAGCTCCAATCGCCAGCCGGAACTGCCACCACAGCCGGGTCAGCTTTCCACGCGCCCGCCGGATCTGTTCAGAACCCGCTTCCATCAGGAATACGGTCCGCCGGTGCGCGGGCAGGGCCTGAGCGCGCCACAGGTGCAGGGATTGAATGTGCCGCAGGCGCAAGGTCAGGCGATGGCCTATGGCCTTCCGGTCTCCAATCCGCTGCACCGGGTCATGTATGGCCCGATCCGCGATGACGACCGGTCCCTGCCGGCCATTCCCTATGGTCGCATCGATCCGCGTTATCTCCGGCAGGAGGTGAGTTACCAGACGGCGGAAGCGCCGGGTACAATCGTCGTGGATACGAAGCAGCATTTTCTCTATCTGGTGCAGCCGGGCGGCAAGGCTATCCGGTATGGCGTTGGCCTCGGGCGCGACGGTTACGCCTGGTCGGGTCGCGGCAAGATCCAGTGGAAGGCGAAATGGCCGCGCTGGACGCCGCCCGACGATATGGTCAGGCGCCAGCCGGAACTCACCTCCATTTCCGCCGCCAATGGCGGCATGACGCCGGGTCTCAACAACCCGCTCGGCGCGCGTGCCCTTTATATTTTCAAGGACGGCAAGGACACGCTTTACCGCGTGCACGGAACGCCCGACTGGCAGTCCGTCGGCAAGGCAACTTCGTCCGGCTGCGTGCGCATGCTCAATCAGGATGTGATCGACCTCTACGAGCGCGTACCGAAGGGCGCACAGATTGTGGTTATCTGACCACTTTCTAAAAGAAAGCGCTGCATCGTGGGGTTCCCCCAGCGCCTTCTGACTGGCTTTTAGCGGTCGGTTAACTATTTTCGCAATACGCCTGTGTACGTGGAACAAACGATGTACAACGGCGATATAGCCGTTCGAAATGTGGGACAATCCGGCCTTATGACAAGCACCGACACAGATCTTTCCAGACGCACTTTCCTTTCCCTTCTGGGTATTTCCTCCGCTTCGTTGCTGGCGGGCTGCGCTTCTTCCGGCACGGGTGAAGCCATTCGCCAGCAGGCGAGCAGCATCGGCAGCGATTTCCGCCAGATGTTCTCGTCGGGCGTTAGCGATGCGGAACTGGCCGTCATGTACGGTTCGGTCGAGGATGGCGGTTACGTCATTCCCGCGGTTCCCTACCAGAAGATCGACCGGCGTTATTATCGTCAGCGCGTAGTCGATCCGACCGGCGAACGCCCCGGCACCGTCGTCGTGGATACGCGCTCGCGTTTCCTCTATGTCGTGGAGCAGGGCGGCAGCGCCATGCGTTACGGCGTCGGCATCGGCCGCGATGGTTTCGCCTGGTCCGGCGAAGGCGTCATCCAGTGGCGCCAGAAATGGCCGAAATGGACCCCGCCGGACGAAATGGTCGCCCGCCAGCCGGAACTGGTCAAATATTCTTCCAAGAACGGCGGCATGCCACCGGGCCTGAAAAACCCGCTCGGTGCCCGCGCGCTCTATATCTTCCAGAACGGCAAGGACACGCTTTACCGCCTGCATGGATCGCCGGAATGGAACTCCATCGGCAAGGCCGTCTCTTCCGGCTGCGTACGCCTGATGAACCAGGACGTCATCGACCTTTATGACCGCGTGCCGCAGAAGGCACGTGTGGTTGTTTGGCAGTAGGTCTGACTGGAAGCTCTGATAGGCATCCGCTAAATTAACTGGCGAATAATGGCTGCAACATGAAGCATGTTGTGGCCATTATTTATTTCTAATATATCGATATTGTTTTTAATGTTAATAATCAATTCTGTAGTATATTTAGAAATTCCGTGACTTTTTCTGATTTTATACTATAGTGTGTTTGGGTATTCATAAGTATTTTCGAAATGAATTTCCTGCATTGCAATCATTCTAATATCTCTGTCGTTAATCGAGGAGTGAATGGCATGACTCTTTATCTCTCAAATAGTTGGCAGGTCGGTACTAGCTACGGCGAGTTTTTTACGGTGATCGCTATGGTGTTGTGAGGGACGATGTGTTCCAGCTTGGCGGCAGCGCATATGGTGGCCTAGGAGGCGTGCGCAATGGATGGGAGCGCTTTGATGGCGGTCAGGGTGAGGACAAGATTTATGTCGCGCCAACCTATCGTTACGTATGGACTGCCGTAATGATTAGCGATAACGGCCTGAAAAGCGTTGAAAAGATAGATTTCAACCAGTTCAGCCAGTGGCCTGTAAAACCGGTTTACTTTGCTGGAACGGTAGATTTTTCGAGCGTGACATCCATGTCGTCTGGCGTGACGATCTACGGTCGTGAGAGCAACAATACCTTCATAGGTGGCCAACTGGGAGAAACTGTCGAAGGAGACGGCGGCAACGACACGCTTTATGGCAATGGGGGAAATGACAGGTTGTTTGGTGACTCCACCAGCGCCAATCCTTGGGCCGCACAGCTGTACGCGGCAGGTGACGATAAGTTGTATGGCGGCGATGGAAATGATTACCTCAACGGCCAGGGCGGCAACGACCTTCTGTATGGCGATGCAGAAAACGACGAGCTACTTGGCGAAGCCGGTAACGATCAACTGTATGGCGGATCGGGGAGCGACCGGCTTCTCGGCGGAGATGGTGACGACCAATTACGGGGTGGCGCCGGAAACGACAATCTGTACGGGAAAGCCGGAAAAGATCTTCTAGACGGCGGTGAAGGCTTGGACTACCTGTGGGGAGGCATTGGGCAAGATACGTTCCAATTCAGAACTCAGGGCGCAACCAGCTATATTGAAGATTTTGAAGTAGGCATCGATCGATTGCGCTTTGACAACCTTATTGCGGACGAATTTGCTGATTTGACCATCGTTGAAAACGCCAGTGGATATGCGACTATAAGCACGGGCCGAGTGTCAATTGTCTTGACCGGAGTTTCGATTGCGGCACTTGACAGTTCGATGTTTGAGTTTGGCCTTTACGCCTGATCAGAATGGGCTACGTCGCAGCAGGCGGCGGAGCCCTTCATCGCTAATAGTTGTCCAGATCGTATTTTGAGTATTTTTTTGTTATATTTCCAGCCGTGTCATAAATCTCCAGCTCACCATTCTCAGTATAGCTGAGCATTTTTTGTCCGCTTTCGTAATATAGGCTTCCGGGCGTGACGGAAATATATCCGTTTTCATCATATTTCAGGCTAAGGGCTGAGCCGGAGAAAGTTTTCAGGGCCATCACGTCGAATTTGATGTACTCGCGCGCAACTTGAGAGAACCACCCGTTAGTCGATTTTCGAAATTCCGCTGCACTTACTTGCGTATTATAAATGCGGTCGCTGGTAAAATAATCTACCTGTTTTTTCACCAAAGCCTCATCTTCGCCATTGGCGATACGTTTCGCACCCCATGCTGCATATTGATCGTTATATTCCTCCCTCGGCGGTACGATGAGTTCTGGCTCGAAGTGCGGATTGGCTCTAGCGGCGTTCACAATGAGGCTTCTCACAATGACCTCTGCGTTTTCCGCCGTGCGCTCAATCGGATTGACGTAATAGGACGACATCATATTCGTGGCGGCGGCGTTCATGGCACTCATCGTCGCCTGCGGAATGGCGGCGGAGACGGTTTCTTTTTTTGCGACGGTTTCCAGCTTTGCTTTGGTAGCCTGCGAAGCGAGCGTCGAAATCGTCTCAATGGCCTGTGCAGTTCTTTGCTGGCCTCCGGATACCATCGCGAGTATCGAGCTTGCGGCATCTTTGCTCGATATTTTTGTCACTGAAAAAGTTTGATTGAGAATGGTCAGCGCCATTGAATTTGCAGAGATAAAAGCCATCGCCATGCCTTTTGAAATCTGCCGCAAAATGCCTTCATCGGCTTCTGGGGCTGGAACGCAGCCACAAGTCATTTTAGCTGCATAAAATATAGATGCAACTTTATCGGGAAGTGGTTAACAGATGCTTTATGACCCCTGGTTTTTCAGGGGTTAACTCCTCGCAAGCCCATCTTTAAGCGCATTCACCTGGTCCCGCAGTTGCACCAGTTCCTCCAGCCCGCAGCCCGTGGCGTCGCCGATTGCCGCCATGATCTTCACGCCCTCTTTTTTGAGATCGGCGCCCTTGGGCGTTACGGCCACCAGCACCTGCCGCTCGTCAACAGTTCCGCGTTTGCGGGTGATCAGCCCGGCATGTTCCAGCCTTTTCAGCAACGGCGAAAGCGTGCCCGAATCGAGGCCCAGCATTTCACCGAGTGCCTTCACGGTGGAGGTTTCCTTTTCCCACAGGGCCATCATGACCAGATATTGCGGATAGGTCAGGCCGATCGGGTCCAGCAGCGGCTTATAGGCGCGGGTAAAAGCGTGCGCCGCGCCGTAAAGGGCAAAGCATATCTGCTGGTCCAGCCTCAACAGGCTTTCCAAATTGGTGTCGTCGCTCTCTGCGCCCATTGTTCTGCTCCAAAAATCAACCGGGAAGGGAACAATCAGCCCTGCCTTTCGGTTCCTGCCACATGGATGCGCGGCGAAATTTCGTGAAATTATCGCAAAAAACAATTTTTTATTCAATGTGCAAAATTATATTGCGCACAATTGAATTGCGCATTATAAGAAACCTAACACCAACCCAACGGGAGTAAATGCCATGCCTATTCTTTACACGACCAAAGCATCCGCCACCGGTGGCCGCGCCGGCAACGCCAAGTCGGAAGACGGCGTGCTCGACGTAACGCTGACCGTTCCGAAGGAACTCGGCGGCGATGGCGCCCGCGGCACCAATCCGGAGCAGCTTTTCGCAGCCGGTTATTCCGCCTGCTTCCTCGGCGCCTTGAAGGCTGTCGCCGGCAAGCAGAAGGTAAAGATTCCTGAAGACACGACTGTGACGGCAACCGTTGGCATCGGTCCGCGCGAAGACGGCACCGGCTTCGGCATCGAAGTGTCGCTGAAGGTCAACATTCCCGGTCTTGAGCGCGAAAAGGCAGAAGAACTGGTAGCCGCCGCCCACATCGTGTGCCCTTACAGCCACGCCATGCGCACCTCTACGGAAGTGCCGGTCTCTGTGGCCTGATCCAGCAAATTCCAGCAGCAAGGCCGGGTTAATCCCCGGCCTTCTTGTTTATGGAAAGAAAAGTGCTATATTCTTTCTAGGGAAAGGATATATGCCATGAATATTCACGCCAAGACCGCCATGGATCCTGCTTCGCAGGGCAGGGTCGTCACCAAGGCCGTTATGACCGCTGCCGAGCGGCTGGGCCTTAACGCGGCCCGCACCGCGGATATTCTCGGTGTTTCCGCCCCGACGGTGTCGCGCATGAAGCGGCTCGATTTCCTGCTGGAGCCGGGCGCCAAGTCTTTCGAGCTTGCGGTGCTGCTGATCCGGGTTTTCCGTTCGCTGGATGCAATCGCCGGCGGCGACGAGGCGGTAGCCAAAAACTGGCTGCGCAATCACAATACGGCGCTCAACGCCGTGCCTGCCGAGAGGCTCACCACCATTACCGGATTGATCGATGTCCTCTCCTATCTGGACGCCCGACGCGCTCCTGTCTGAAAAGCGCGCCGCATCGGGAAAATACTGGCGGCTGGTGGAAGCGCAGCATCAGGTTTCCACCATGAAGCTGGTTGATACGGTGGAGGAGCAATCGCTGCTGGAAGATATTCTGGAGGCGAGCAAGCGGCCATTTCCGCCGGAATGCGCCGGGCTCGATTATCTTCTTGCCACGCCCTTCCGGTATGGTGCGGCCTATCCCCATGGCTCGCGTTTCCGCCGGGCTGGCTTTACCGAAGGCGTTTATTACGCCGCAGCCAAGGTGGAAACCGCGCTTGCCGAAATGGCCTTCTACCGGCTGCTGTTTTATGCGGAATCTCCCGGCACACCGCTGCCTGCCAATCCCGCCGACTATTCCGCCTTTGCCGCCCGTATCGCCACCGATGCGGCGCTGGACCTGACGCAACCGGAATTGAACCGGGACGAGGCGCTGTGGACCGACCTGCAGAATTACGAGCCATGCCAGGCGCTGGCCGAGCAGGCGCGTCTGGCGAAGATCGAGGCGATCCTCTACCGCTCGGTGCGCGATCCCGCAGGTGGCCTCAATATCGCGGTCCTGTCGCCGACAGCCTTTGCCGAAAAAATGCCGGTGGAACGGATGAGCTGGCGCATCCGCCTGTCGAAGACCGGGGTGCAGGCACTGTGCGAATTTCCGATGCGCAGAACAGGGTTTGCGGTCGCGGATTTTTCCGGTGATCCACGCCTCGCCAGCCTGTTGGGCTGACGGGCGTTTCGCTTGTTTTACTCTCAGCCCGTTTGACGGGCCTCATGCCGACGCGAAAAACGCTTCGGGATCGTCGACTTCCACCAGCCTGCGCTTGTCGATCAGCCAGAAACGTGTTCCGACCGCCCGCACGAAACTCCTGTCATGCGAGACGAAGGCGCAACTGGCCGAACGGTTGATGATTTCCGCCTCAAGCGCTTCCTGCCCGTCTATATCAAGATGGTTGGTGGGCTCGTCCAGCAGGTAGAAATTCGGTTCCGCCAACCGCAGCGCCAGCATGGCGAGCCGCGCCTTCTGGCCGCCGGAAAGCGTTGCGATCCGACGTTTCTGCATTTCCATGTCGATACCGGCACCCGCAAGCAGGCCGTGTATGCGCTGGTCGCCAATGTCGAATCGGCGCGTCATGAGCGCAAATGGCGTGCTGTCGTCGTCGATTTCGGCAAGCGACTGATCGACGTATCCGGCCACCAGCGAAGGCGTGGCCTTTATGCCGTCCTGTATTTGGCCTTCATCCATCACCGCCGCTTTCAGAAGCGAGATCAGCCGCGTCTTGCCGACGCCGTTGCGGCCGAGAATGACGATGCGGTCGCCCTGGTGGACAAATTGCCGGCCGGTGCGAAACAGCAATGTCCCGTCCGGCGTCGAGACTGGCACATCCTCCAGAGTGACCAGAACCTTGGCATGGGTACCGCGATTGGCGAGCTGGATCTTGCCAGCGGAGCGCTCGCTATGTGCTGGGCGCGCATTCTCCTCCAGTTTCTCGGCACGCTGGCGCAATTGCTTGGTCTTGACGGTCAGAAGATCGCTGCCCGAATTGATGCCGATATTGTTGAGCTTGGCGGCCTGCCGGCGCAATTGCTGCGCGGTTTTCATGTCGCGCTGGAAACGCCGCTCATCGGCGGCATCCTCCTCTTCGAGTGCCGTGCGCGCATGGCCGTAAGGTAGCCGGAACAGTGCCGAATTTTCCGGCCGCAGGAACAGCGTGGTCTTCGTGACATTGTCGAGAAAGGCGCGGTCATGGCTGACGATGACGACCGCCGTGTCGCGCGGCAATTGACCGAGCCAGCTTTCCAGCACGTTGATTTTTTCGAGGTCGAGATGGTTGGTCGGCTCATCGAGCAGGAGAACGTCAGGCTCGGTAATCCACGCCCGCGCCAGCATGGCAAGTCGCTGCCAGCCACCGCTCAGCTCTTTCAAATGGCGATGACGATAGGGTTCCGGCACCAGCATGGCATCAAAAATAATGTCGGCGCGCCAGCTCTCATTGTCGATCTCATCCGCCGGCAGGGCGGAAAGCACGGCGTCCCGCATCGTCTTTTCCAGAAGCGGGGAGGGCAGGTGCTGGTGGACGATGGACTGCGTCAGCCCGCGCAGCCGGGTGATATCACCGCTGGTAGCGTCCAGTTCACCGGCAAGGCAATTCAGTAGGGTGGATTTGCCGTGGCCATTCGCAGCGACGATGCCGATGCGGTCTCCGGCATTCACGGTGAGGCCAAGATTGGAAAAAAGCGGCTTTCCCAGAATGATTCCGAGGTTTCGAAGCGTGATAAGGGTCATGAAATTGTCTCTGGCAAAACGGATCTGTGACGAACCGTGGTCTGCGACAATGCAGTACGGGATATCGCTTCGAGGTGATCCGTCGTGAAAACATGCGCAATGGCAGACAAGCTGCATTCTGCGCGGCCTTTCGGGCAAACCAGAGTTTTGGTGTTCCGGTCAGCCCTGCAAACGCGTCTGCAGGGCAAAAAGGTGGCAGATCTGGCGGTTGCGCCAGAAGCAGGAAATATCCATGCGAAGCCTCCTTTCTTGATACGGTTTCAACCGTCCAACAATTAACAGCGGCAGGGGTTCGAGGCAATGGCTTTTGAAGAGGCGGGTGGAGCCGGAGAATACGGCGACCCGCATTCTCCAGCCCTCAAGCGCGGCGCCCTTACTGTTTTGCCACGCGCTCGCGCAGTTTTTCCACATGTTCGGCGATTTCAGGTGTCACCGCGTCGCCGAAATCCTCCATTTCGA